>Ga0209269_1000347_pt1 | contig 47811 bp, 48 predicted proteins | sample MTBAKMMethaMetaG_FD_187455 | JGI IMG/M metagenome (GOLD analysis project Ga0209269, IMG submission 187455) | Enrichment culture microbial communities from Arthur Kill intertidal strait, New Jersey, USA, that are MTBE-degrading - MTBE-AKM (Arthur... | ecosystem: Environmental > Aquatic > Marine >... | reverse complement strand
AAGAATGTTTCCGGGTTCTTCCGCGCCATATCAAGGCCGCGGAGCGAGCATTCCTTGCATCTGGCATACTCCCCGACTGAAAACGCCTCTTCTGCCGCGCGGAGATATATGCGTGCAAAGACCTCGATCCCGCCCGGGCCAAGCGATCTGACGGCGGCGGAGAAGCGGTCGATGAGGGCATCGATCAACCGGCGCATACCCTTCCAGTCGGTGCCGGCGTCGATGACCGCTTCGGCCACCCTCACCAGGTCTGCGTCCCGTTTAATATTGGCGAGGATGTGCATGAGCACCTTCTCGCACTCACGCATCTCCCCCTGCCCGGCGAGGAACCGGGCGTATTCGATGCCGCCGTTGAGGAAGTCGATCCGGTATGCGCGGTACAGCCACTCCGCAGCCTCTGTTGTATGCCCGAACGAGGCATAGAACAGCCCTGTCCTGATGAGGCTGACCACGTTTGCGTCAGACGAGACCGTGGCCAGGTAACACGGGGGGACGGTCGTAGGGTTTAATGTCTTTCTCAAAAATCCCTCATATGCTTCGATAACCATGCCCAGGCTTTCCGGATCGTCCATACGGTGCATCTCCTCTCCGATCAGCCCTTCGTAGCCCTGACGGGCGAGGTCGGTACTTCCGGTGGCGGCGATGAGTTCGCAGGCCACAAGTTGGTAGATCGGGTGGGGGTTCCGGGCGATGAGTTCCTCGCACCCTTCCAGTGCCTCCCTGCAGCGTCCTTCCGACTTTAAGAGGAGGACATGGTCGAAGGCGAGGTCGTCGTCCGGGCAGTCCTTTAAGAAGTGGGGGAAGAGTTTCAATGCGCCCTTCCTGTCGAATGCGGCCACGGCGGCAAGGTACTGGCGCAGAAACGTCGGGTCCTTTCTCTCCCTGAAGGCGTTGATCGATGCTGCTGCGGCTTCCCGGTGGCGGCCGGCCACCATCAGGGCGTCGATATAATCCACGTCGGCCCCTGTGCTCCCGAGAAGTTCTTCATATGCGACAAGCGCCTCTTCTCCTTCTCCCGCCTCGATCAGACAGCGCACCAGCGCTATGGCATCCTCGCGCTTTCCCGAGAGGCGGGCAAGCGCCGAGAGCAGGGGGATGGCTGAGCGGTGATCGCCGGAGCCGGTGAAATAGGCCGAGTAGGCGCGAAGCGCCTCTTCGTTTCCCGGATCGAGCTGGATTGCCTCTGCGTACTCTGCGATTGCGCCGTCCGCACCCCTGGCGGCGAGCACCCCGCCGAGAAAGCTGTGAAGATAGGAAGACTCGGGCATTTTCACCAGGAGATCTCGCACCTGTGCCTCTGCCTCTTCGTATTCGCCGAGCGCAACAAGGTTTTTGGCGACGAGGACGGCAAGAGAGGCGTCCCCTGGCGTCCTGGTGCACACGCCGATCGACTCCTGGTACCGCCCCTCTTCATAGAGGGCAAACGCCTCCTTCCGGGGATCATCTGATGGTTCGTCTGTCATTCGCGCAAGGACACATGTACTCCCCGGCGCAATAAGGATGATGAAAAAAGTTCAGATGGAGAGTACTTCCTGGAGCACTCTGCCCAGTTCATGGACCATATAGGGCTTGCAGATGCTTGCGGCAAACCCATATTTCTCAGGTTTTCTGATGATCGGATCGTTCAGGTAGCCGCTTGACACCACGACTTTTATCCCGGAATCCCGTTCTTTGAGGCGTTCCAGCGTCTCCAGACCACCCATTTTACCCGGAACCGTGAGATCCAGAATCACGCCGTCAAAGTGCGTTCCTGCTTCCAGTGCCTCTTCAAAGCGTCTCACGGCCTCCTCGCCGTCCTGTGCTGTCGTGACGGTATAGCCGAGATATCTGAGGATGTCGCTCGTTGTGTCAAGAATTCCTGCCTCGTCATCCATCAGGAGAATCGATCCCATCCCGGTCGAGGGGACCGCCTCTGGCTTGGCCTTCACATCTATATCTTTTGCCGATGCTGGCAGATAAAGGAAGAAGTTCGTACCCTCCCCGGGTGTGGAGGCGACGTCGAGCCAGCCCCCATGGTTCTTGATGATCGGCAGGGCCACGGCGAGACCGAGACCTGTGCCGTGCTCCTTGGTGGTGAAGTAGGGATCGAAGATCCGCCCCAGGTGCTCGGGCCGGATGCCGGTGCCATGGTCCTGCACGGTGACCCTCACATAGGTGCCTGCCGGCAGAGGAATGGGGTCGTCCCCTGCTACCTCGAAAGGCGCGGCAGCGACGGTCACCACACCCCCTCCGGGCATCGCCTGTTCGGCGTTGACGATCAGGGCCTGGAGCACCTGGAGCACCTGGGCGGCGTCGACGTGCACCGGCATCGCCGCGGCTTCGAGATCGAGTCTGCACCTGCTCTTCGAGCCGCGCAGAGAGTAGGAGACCGCTTCATGGATGAGGTCGGCCATATCGACCGTCTCTTTTTCAGGCGTGGAGCGGTCTGAGAAACTGAAGAGCTGCTTCGTGATCTCCCCGGCGCGTGCCGTGGCCGTTTCGGCCTCGCTCAGACGGCGGTATATGAAATCATCAGGCGCGACTTTCATCTTGGCCAGGTTCAGGTTGCCCATGATCGAGGTTAAGGCGTTGTTGAAGTCGTGGGCGATCCCGCCGGCAAGATCTGAGAGAGAAAGGAGTTTTTCTGTTCGGACAAACTCTTCCTCAGCAATCTTCACCTCGGTGACGTCTCTCCCGATCGCCTGGTACTCGGCGATCGACCCGTCGGATGCGGGGATGGCGCGGACACTCCACTGGTGCCAGCGCTCTTTCTGGCCGTCGCGTCTTACCTTCCCCTCAATCCTGACAATCTGTCCGCTTTGCAATGAACTACTCTCAAGAGAGGCGAGCAGGTCGTCAAAACCGGCAGGCAGAATGTCTCTGAAGGATCCCGGGGATCGAGTGGATGTTTTGAGACCGAACGAGCGGGAGAACGCCGCGTTCCTGAAGGTCAACTGTAGATCTGGCCCGAAGCGGCAGATCCATTCGGTCTGATCCTCGACGACGGCGCGGTAGCGTGCCTCGCTCTCCCTGATTGTCCTCTCCATCCGCCGCCGTATGGTGACGTCCTGTGCGATGTGAACCGCGCCGATGGGCTGGCCTGCGGCGTCCTCCAGGATCCGCGCCCCCCACTGGAGAATCTTCTCGTCGCCGTTTCTTGCACGGATCCTCGTCTCGAAACTCTCGACATGCCCCTCTGTTTTGAGTTCGGCCAGTATCGTCGAGATCATATGCTGGCCGTTCTCATCTTCGGGCACGAGGAGATTCCAGACTCTATCGCCGCCCACCACATCGTCCCTGCCATAACCGCTGATCTCCTCGGCGGCACGGTTCCACACCGTCACGTTCCCGTCCAGATCGGTGACGGTAAGCAGCATGGTGGTGTTCTCGATGACGCTCTCCCTGAAGGTGCTGAGCGCCCTGATCTCCTCTTCCGCACGTTTTCGTTCGGTCACTTCGGCCCTGAGCCTTTCGTTTGACTCGGTCAGTTTCTCTGTGCGCTCGATCACCAGTTCCTCTAGATGACCGCGGTAGCGCGCCAGCTCCTCCTCGATCTCGACTTTCTCGGTGATGTCAACGAAGGAGAGCATGATACAGAGGGGATCGTTCTCCTCGTCGGAGACCATGCTCGCCGCAACGCTTGCATTGAATCTTTTTCCTCCCTTCTTTTTGCCGACGAGCTCTCCCATCCATCCGCCGTCCTGATCGATCTTCTCCAGGATCCTGGCGATCTTCTTCTTTGGCAGCCAGAAGCGATCGAGAGGTTTGCCGATCACTCTTTTGATGTCGTCATATTCCCAGAGCCTCAGGGCCGAATTATTGGCAAAGACGAGGTCGCCTTCAAGATCGGTGATGATGATCGCATTGATGGACGAGGTGATCGCGCTGTCCATCACCCTGAGCGCCTCTTCGATCCGCTTCCTCTCAGAGATGTCGATCGCAGAGCCGATCACCTCGGAGGGGTTCCCGTCCTCGTCCCGAAGAAGTTTCACTTCAGAGTGGAGCCACCGATACTTCCCGTCTTTGTGTCTGATCCGGTATTCCAGTGTCAGACGCCCCTCGTCCGGGAGCGTTGATACTTCCTCTTCCAGGATGCGCTGCCGGTCTGAGGGGTGTATCCGGCCCGTCCAGAACGACGAATCATAGATCACCTCCTGCGGCTCGTAGCCGAGCAGCGTCGTGATGTTGTCGGTGACAAACGTGATCGGGCCCATGCCGCTCTCTCCGTTCGATGGGGCCTCCGAGGCGTAGATCACGACCGGGCTTGAGGAGAGGATGTGCTTGAGATGGGAGCGCTCGGACTCCAGTTCGGTTTCAAGCCGCCGCCGCTGGAGTACGACTGATGAGAGGTGAGCGAAGGTCTCGATCGTCGATATCTTCTCTATCTGGATCTCGTTTTTCTGGACAAGGACCACACACCCGAAGAGCGTCTCACCCCGTGCAATCCCGATCGCCGCATACTGCACCTGGCCCCCTCCGACAAACGTCCGGGCAAGCGACCATGCGGGGCTGCCGAGGGTGCTGGATACTGCTCCTTCACTCAACGGGATCAGCATCCCTCCTTTTAACTCGACCTTTACCTCTTCAGGGAGAGCGAGCCTCATCCCTTTGATGCTCCGTGAAAGAGAGTACAGACGCGGGTGTTCGTCCTCATCGACACCTGAGATCGCCCTCAGGGAGAACGAGTCGTCCACCTCATCATAATCAGCCACAAATACGAGCGTTTCATCCAGGATCTCGCAGAGATGTTCGCTGATAAACCGATAGATCTCCTCTTCAGGCGGGAGCTCGACAAAACTCATCGCCGCACTGGAGAGGAAAGAAAGTTCGCTGACATACCTGATCTCCCGTTCTTCAGCGTTTTTTCTCTCGCTGATCTCGCGCATCACGCCCATCAGGCCGACCTCGGATCCGTTCTCTTCCCTGAGGGCGTTGATCTGTACTTCCATCCAGGCACTCTCTCCATCGGCCCGGATCGCCTCCACCTCCAGCACCTGTGATGCCGCCGACTCATCGGGGCTGATCGGTGCGAGGATCCCCTGTACGGCATCTGAGAAGACGGACGAAGATTGAGGGCTTATAAATTCTGTGATCGGGTGGGCGATCACTCCTGCGGCTGGTCTTCCGATAAGCCGCTCGAAGGAGGGACTGACATAGGTGAAGGTAAGATCAGAACCCAGCGTGAATATGATGTCGGTTGCATTCTCCGCAATCAACCGGTAGCGCTGCTCGCTCTCCCTAAGTTCGAACTCTGTCTCTTTCTTCGCCGTTATGTCGAGCAGAGAGATCACCGACCGCTCGGTCCCCGGGATCAGAGAGACGTTGACCACCACGTCTCTTGACATGCCGTCCCCCGCGATCACCCTGCACTCGTAGGTCGAAGGGACACTGCCCGGATCGGCACGCCTGAGCTCGTGGTATTGTCTGATCCGTGAGCGTTCTTCTTCAGGGACGAGGGCTGTCCATTCGATCCCCTTCTGGATATCTTCGGGCTTCAGGTTGAAAAACCGATGAAACTCCCGGTTTGCCATGACCACCCTGAGGGAGGGTTCTAGCATGAAGGAAACTGTGCCTGTGGTCTCAAACACGGTCAGATAGTATTTTTCCTGGGATTTTGCTGCTTTATTTGCAATATTTCTGCTGAGGTATCCTGATACACCCTCGGCGATCGCTTTAAGGACATCGGTCTGGGCTGTGGGCTCGCCCGCGTCTCTGGTTATATGAAAGACCATTTCTCCTGCGGGTGCCCCACGTCCGAGCAGGAAGACTGCCTTTTCCCCTTCTGTTGCCCCTGCAGAGACAGTGAAGCCCTCCTCTACCTGGATGCTGACTCCCTGGATCCACGGCACACCGCTGCAGATCATCGTCGCCGCACCTGATAGGAGCACTTTTTCTGATGTTTCTTCGTCCTGCAGGAGTTGCAGCAGCGCTTTGAGGCACCTGATCTCGCCCCGGGCAGAACGTGCCTTCCCTACAGAGGGCATGTTCCCGGAGCGCGTGCTGACCCTGTCACCTGTAGGGCGAGCGATCCAAAGGAATCCGTCAGGGTATTCTTCTCGGTCTTTCACAGGGGAGATCTGCACGACGAACAGGAGCGCCTCTCCTCTGGATGCTGGCAGCGAGAGGTGGCATGCACACTCCACCGAAAGAAACTGGCCTGAGCTGATGGCCTGACGGGCCCGGGATATCGCCTCCCTCTCGGCGGGAGAGACGATGGAAAGGATCGCCGTACCCTGCAACTCTTCGGGAACGATGCCGGTCATATGCCGGTATGTCCCGTCGACAGACACGATCATGCCGTTTTTGTCTTCTCTGAATATCAAAGACTCTTCGTTCTGTGTCGGTTGTTGAACGCCTGTTTCTATGCTTCTGCCGCCCGGTGCCTGCCAGGACCATTCAAGCTCTGAGAGGATACCCTCATCATCAAAAAGACCGTATACCCTCCACTCTCCCCGCTCTTCCGGAATTCTGGTTTCCGGGGCTGACGGTGTGAGGGCGGCCAGGCGCTGTCCGAGATCCCCGCCGATGGATGGGGATATGAGGTCGGTAATGGTGCTTGCCCCTGTTCTGATCCCGAACAATCGTTGAAACGGTTCGTCCGCTGAGACGATCGCCAGATTGGGAGTGGTCCTGCATCCGGGAAGGCCATGGGTGGCGGTGAGCGCTTCGTTGAGTTGTCTGGAGATATGGAGCGCAGCTTCAACGTCCTTTGTCCGGGAGAGGTTCCTGAAAAGGTCGATTCTGGAACCCTTCAGAGGGCCGTGCCTGACGATCTCGCTGGAGTAAGCGATCCACCTGATCTTCTCTCCCCGCATCGCCCACTCCAGTCCTCCCGCATCGCGCCCCTTTCGATAGGTGGCCTCTATTTTTGTTATGAAGCCTTCGGGGTTGTGGAAGAGTGGAGCGATTTCAGACTCGATCACTTCGATAGCATCTCTTCCGATGAACGCTTCGGGTGAAAGGCCGTAATCCTCCCGGAACACCTCGTTGACATAGATAACCACGCCCTCCTGATCGATCAGCAGCACACCGTCGCTGGCCGGGTCAATGGCCTGGTGCAGGTGTGCGATCTCCTGATTACGAATGTTCAGTTTTGAACTCTCCAAGGCATATCCGCTCCCACGTCCCGTTTAATTTCATAATCAACAAGACATATATTTGTTATGGAATAATCAAGAATTGCAGCAGAGATACATTTCGTTAAAAAAATATCGCCTGCCATGATATCAGCAAAGGGTATTTTTCCATTCCCTGTGCGGGGGTGGGAGGGTATGACGTCCCTGACGGCAAAAAAAAGGATCAAATGGAGAGAAGTCCTATAATCGCTTTTGCAAAGTTTTCTGATGCAGATGGCCCGTTTGCCGTCACGATCCTGCCGTCAGTCACCACATCATTGTCCACCTGTGTCGCCCCGCCCCGCTTCATCTCCATCGTGGAGCCAGGACTGCAAAATACTGTTGCCTTTCTCCCCGAAAGAACGCCGGCCCGTGCAAGGACGACCGGAGAGAGGCAAATCGCCGCGACAACTTTTCCGGCAGAGGCGAAGGACCGCACGAGAGCGATCAGATCGCTGTTCCCCCAGAGATGGTCCTGAGAACCGATGCCGCCGGCGATGACGATGCCGTCGTAATCGTCTGGAGATATCGCCATAAAGGGCACTGACGCCTCTACCGAGGCCCCGAGCATCCCTTCGCAGGTACCCGCGCGGGTCGATGCGATCACCGTCTCAATGCCGGCATCTGCAAAGAGGCGCAGAGGGATCAGCACCTCTTCATCCCGAAATTTGTCCGGCGCGATTGCACATACGAGCTTCATAGCAGTAGGTGGGTGACCGCGCCGGATAACAGTATCTTCACCGGTGACCCTGAAGGTGGGGGCCGAGTGCGGTGTTCGGTCTGTATTTCTCCGCGATACCGAGTGCGGTCTCCCTCAGGCTCTGGTGGTCGGCAAGACAGGCGGCGGGCGGTGGCTGCTGTCTGAGGATCTGTGAAGTGTTCTCGGTGATCTGGATCAGTTCGGTTGCGATCACGGCGTTGAGCCAGATGAGATCTTTCAGCATCTCTTTTTCATCGTTGTCCATGAAAGATCCCATATCGCAAGAACATAAAGGCGTTTCTCCCGCAGAAAGCAACAGTTATGGCGAAGCCGGATAAAATACCTGGGTATGGGATATCTGGAGGAAATATCTGCAAAGGGGCAGAAAGCAAACCCATTTTTTGTCATGATGGGGATTGAGCCGGTCTCTTTCGGCGATGGGGCGGCCGTTCTTTCGATGCAGGTGAGGCCCGATATGCTGAACGGCGACGGCTGGCTGCAGGGCGGGGTCTATACGGCGCTTGTGGACGAAGCAATGGCCCTCGCCCTCATTACCGTGCTGGGAGACGGGGAGCGTATCGCCACCATCTCTGAGGCGACGTCGTTCCTCTCGGGCGTGCAGGACGGGACGATCTGTGCGTCCGGCCGTGTGATCCGCAAAGGCAGGTCTGTCGCCTTTACAGAGGGAGAAGTCACCCGCGACGACGGTAGGGTGCTGACCAGGACAACAGCGTCCTTTGCTGTTCTGCAGCCCGGGAGATAGGAGAGGCCGGTCCCTCCTCAGGTAAATGCCCTGAAAAGAGTGGTTCTGGACAGATGCCGTATCCGATCTGCCAACCCCCTCCCGAACAACTATAATCCACCGGTGAGATATATTTCAGCAGACGATGATCCGCGGGGAATTGTTTTGAAGTATATATTTGTTACTGGCGGCGTAATGAGCGGCCTTGGCAAGGGGATTACGGCGGCTTCTATGGGAAGGATCCTCAAAAACCGTGGTTATCAGGTCACGGCGATCAAGATCGATCCCTATCTCAACATCGATGCCGGCACGATGAATCCCGCACAGCACGGCGAGGTCTTCGTCCTCAACGACGGCGGCGAGGTCGACCTCGATCTCGGCAACTACGAGCGATTTCTCGATATCGAACTCACCCGGTCTCACAACATCACCACGGGGAAGATCTATCGCAGCGTCATAGAAAAAGAGCGGCGGGGTGATTTCCTGGGGAGCACCGTTCAGATCATCCCGCATATCACCGACGAGATCAAAAGTTGCATCACGAGGACTGCGGAGGCGTTCGAGAACAACGGCCATAAGGCCGAGGTCTGCCTCGTAGAGGTCGGCGGGACGGTCGGCGACATCGAGAGCATGCCCTTCCTTGAGGCGGTGCGGCAGATGCGGGGCGAGTTCCCCCAGCACGACACCTCGCTCGTCCATGTGACCCTGGTGCCGGCCGATACGATGGGCGACCTCAAGACGAAACCGACCCAGCACTCGGTGAAGGCCCTGCGCGAACTCGGTCTGCGGCCGGACATGATCGTCTGCAGGAGCGACCGCGTCCTGCCGGTGCATTCGCGCAAGAAGATCTCCGAGTTCTGTGACGTGCCGCTCAATGCGGTGATCAGCGCTGCAGATGCCCCGGACATCTATCAGGTGCCGATGGAGCTTGAGAAGGAAGGGGCGGCGAACGTCATTCTCGATCTGCTCGGGCTTGAAAAGCGCGGTGTGGACACCGAGTGGTACCGGACGGTGACGGCAGAGTACACGAGCCGGGTGACGATCGGGCTGATCACGAAGTACGGGGTCGAAGACGTCTATCTCTCCATAAAAGAGGCGCTGAAGCACGCGGGCCGCGCCCTCTCCACCGAGGTGCAGATCCGGTGGCTGGACGCGGAGACCTATAGCGCCGAAGATCTCAGCGAGGTCGACGGCGTCCTGATCCCGGGCGGCTTCGGGATGAGGGGCATTCCCGGCAAGATCCGGGCGATCCAGTACGCCCGGGAGCACCAGATCCCCTTCCTCGGGATCTGTCTCGGGTTCCAGATGGCGGTAGTCGAGTACGCCCGTGATGTTCTTGGTTACCAGGACGCAATATCTGAGGAGTTCGGGCCGGGAACGCATGTGATTGCCATCCTGCCCGAACAGGAAGAAGTGATCAACCTCGGCGGCACGATGCGCCTTGGCGGCTATCCGATCGAGGTGGCCCCGGAGACGATGGCTCTGGATCTGTACGGCAGCGGCGAGATCACAGAGCGGCACCGCCACCGGTATGAGGTGAATCCGGATTATATCGGTGCGCTCGAAACTGCAGGTCTCGTATTCTCCGGGAAGAACGGCAACAGGATGGAGATTCTGGAACTGCCCGGACATCCGTTCTTCTTTGCGACCCAGTTCCATCCTGAGTTCAGGTCACGGCCGACGCGGCCGTCTCCGCCCTATCTCGGCTTTGTAAATGCATGCAGGGAGAACAAGAACCGGCGGAACCAGAGGTGATCAGTATGGTAAAAGTTGAAGCGTTCATCGAGAGTGCAATCGAGGAGATCCGGCGCGAGGCAGGCGACGAGAAGGTCGTTGTCGCCCTTTCGGGCGGTGTCGACTCGTCGGTCTGCGCCATGCTTGCGGCCCGTGCGATCGGGAAGAATCTCATTCCCATCTACGTCGACACCGGGCTGATGCGGAAAGGGGAGAGTGAGCGGATCTGCGAACTCTTCTGTGACATCGGGGTAAAGCGGGTCAACGCAGCCGAAGAATTTTTTGCGGCGCTGAAGGGCATCGTCGACCCGGAGGAGAAACGGAAAGCGATTGGAGAGCGTTTCGTCAGGATATTCGAACGGGAGGCGAAGGCGACCGGGGCGAAGTTCCTTCTGCAGGGGACGATCTATCCTGACCGGATAGAGAGCGAGGGCGGGATCAAGAGCCACCACAATGTCGGCGGGATGCCCATCGACATGATGTTCCAGAAGGTAATCGAACCGCTCCGCGACCTGTACAAAGATGAGGTGCGCGAGGTCGCCGGGGGCGTCGGGCTGCCGCTGGAGATCCAGCACCGGATGCCCTTCCCGGGTCCGGGGCTTGCGGTCAGGGTGCTTGGCGAGGTGACGCCCGAGGCGATCGCCGTCGTGCGCGAGGCGAATGCGATCGTCGAGGAGGAGCTTGTCGAGGCCTACCGTCCCTGGCAGTGCTTTGCCGCTCTTCTCGGGCGGGGCACCGGCGTCAAGGGCGACATCCGCTGTTTCGGCTGGGTCGTTGCCGTCAGGGCGGTGAACTCCAGGGACGGCATGACCGCTGATCCCCTTGAACTGCCGTTTACGGTCCTTGGCGAGATCGCCGGACGGATCACCTCCGAGATCGCCGAGGTCTCGCGGGTCGTCTATGACGTTACGCCCAAACCCCCCGCAACGATTGAATATGAGTAAATGATTGTATCCCGAGATGATGACAGGATGGAATTAACACAGGACTATCGCGCACTGGACGCCCGCTATTATATGCCCGCGTTCAGCCGCACCATGAAGATCGTGCGCGGGAAGGGCGCACGCGTCTGGGACGCTGAAGGCAGGGAATATATCGACTGTGTGGCCGGTATTGCCGTCTGTAGCACCGGCCACTGCCACCCGGCCGTGGTGAAGGCAATCTGCGACCAGGCGCACGACCTGATCCACTGCTCGAACCTCTACTATGTTCCTCACCAGGCCGAGTTTGCCGAGAAGATCGTCGAGATATCGGGCCTTGACGGAGGGAAGACGTTCTTCTCGAACTCCGGCGCCGAGGCGAACGAGGGGGCGATCAAACTCGCTCGCCTCGCAACCGGAAAGAAAAAATTCGTCTCGTTTACCCATGGTTTCCACGGGCGGACGCTCGGGTCCCTTGCTGTCACCCACAAGCCCGCGATACGCGAGCCCTTTGAGCCCCTTGAGCCGAAGTGCACGTTCATCGATTATGGTGATGTCGAGGCGCTGAAGCGGGCGGTGGACGAAGACACCGCCGGCGTCTTCGTGGAGGCGATCCAGGGCGAGGCCGGGGTTTTACCCGCACCCCGCGGTTTCTTCGAGGAAATCAGGGAGATCTGCGAGAAAAAGGGCGCCCTGATGATCGCTGACGAGGTCCAGACAGGGATGGGCAGGACCGGACGGTGGTTCGCCTACCAGCACACCGGCGTTGCCCCTGATATTATCACGATGGCGAAGGGAATAGCATCAGGTTTCCCCATGGGTGCGCTCGTCGCCCGCGAGGGGCTTGAGTTTAAGAAGAGCGAGCACGGCAGCACCTTTGCCGGCGGTCCCCTCGCCTGTGCTGCGGGCCGGGCGACCGTCAGGGTGATCGAGGAGATCCTGCCGTCTATACCCACGAAGGCAGAGCGGTTTGCAGCCGGGCTCGCCGCCCACAACCCGCGGGTGTTTGGTCTGATGATCGGCGTCACCGTCGGCGAACGGTGCGCGGAAGCGGCGGCGTACTGCGCCGAGCACGGCGTGCTGGTGAACTGCGCCGCGGACGGCAACCTCCGTCTGGTGCCGCCCCTCGTGATCACCGATGAGGAGATCGACACCGCCGTCGGGGTCATCAATGAAGCGCTTCGTTAGGCAGAATTACATCGGCGAGGGCGGATACGTCTTCGCACAGAGCCCTGAGGAGATTGCCCGGCAAAGCGGGCTCTCCCGCGTTGCCCGCCTTGCGAGCAACGAGAACCCTCTCCCACCCCCGGCGTCAGTCGTCGAGGCCGGTCTTTCGGCGCTCCGGGAGGGAAACCGCTACCCCGAGGCGCGGCCGGCCGCCCTGATCGATGCCCTGCGGCGCCACCACGGGGATTATTCCTTCATCATCGGGAACGGGATGGACGGGGTGATCGAGACCGTCGTCAGGACGGTCGTCAGTCCTGGGGACCGCGTCGTTGTCTCCACGCCGACGTTCTCGTTCTACGGCCTTGCCGCGGAGGCGCAGGGCGGCGTTGTCGTGCCGGTGCCCCGGGCGGCGGACTTCTCCGTCGATGCCGGTGCCTTCGTGGATGCCTGCCGGGGGGCGAAGATCGCCTTTCTCTGCTCGCCGAACAACCCGACCGGCAACGCCCTCTCTGTAGAGGCAGTCAGGGAGATCCTGGACGGGATCGACTGCCTGCTCTTCCTGGACAACGCCTATGTCGAGTTCTCGGGGCTCGACTACCGCCCCCTGATGGACGAGTACGACACCCTGATCGAGGGGCGCACGATGTCGAAGGCCTACTCCCTGGCCGGCCTCAGGTTCGGCTACGCCTTTGTTCCTGCCGGTCTCCTCTCGTACCTGAACCGGGCGGCGACGCCTTTTTCCGTGAACACGGTCGCACTTGCGGCGGCCGGGGCGGCGCTGGCCGACCAGGGTCATATCGATCAGACCGTTGCCCATGTGCGGAGATGGCGGGAGCGCTTCCTTGCCGAAATCGATCGTCCGGTCTCCCCTTCGGACGCTAACTTCGTCCTCGTCGACGTGGCGCCGATGACCGGGGACGAGGCGACCGCTCGGCTCGCTAAAAAAGGTGTGATCGTCCGGTCGTGCAGAAGTTTTTCCGGGCTGGCCGACCACTATATCAGGGTGAGTGTCGGTTCCGAACAGGAAAACGAACTTTTCCTCGAAGAGATCAACAGACTATGATGACGGTGGTGACCGGGACGCCGGGGACGGGAAAGAGCACGGTGGCTGAGGAACTTGAGCGACGGGGCTGGATGGTGGTCCGCGCAGCTGAGACCGTCGGCCCTTTCGTCCTGGGTGACGATCCCGATCGGGATACCAGCGTCGTCGACGAGGAGGCGTGGGTGCGCTCCTTTGCACCGGTGGATGGCATCGTCGAGGGTCACCTTGCCCATCTCCTCCCTTCGGACCGCGCCGTGGTGCTGCGCTGCAGGCCTGACGTCCTGGAAGGCCGCCTGCAGGCCCGGGGGTATGCCCGGGCAAAGGTCCGTGAGAACGCCGAGGCCGAGGCCCTCGACGTCATCCTTGTCGAGACGCTGGAGGTCCACCCGCAGGAAACGGTGCTGGAGATCGATACGACCAACCTGAGCCTTGCGGAGACTGCGGACCTGATCGAGGGCTTCATCAGGGGGACGGTCCCGCCGTCCTCGGGCTCCCTCGACTGGTCGGCATACCTGATGGAGGGGCTGTGACCCTCGACCGCTTCCGCCCATATGTGGGCGGTCTGCTTGACCCGGCGATCCGCATCTCGGTCAGGCTTGGGATTACCCCGAACGTCTACTCGATCGGGGCGCTGGTCGCCGCTTTCGCCGCCGGGGTCGCCTTCTACGAGGGGCAGATCGGGCTTGCCGTGCTTTTCGTGGCGATAAATGCTGTGTTCGACGCTATCGACGGTGCTCTGGCGCGGGAGCTGAAGGTCGCAAGCCTGCGCGGTGATTTCATCGATCATGTCTCTGACCGCTATGCCGATATCGTCATCATCACCGGGATCTTTGCCGGCGGCGCCGCCTCCTGGGAGATCGGGGTCTTCGCCCTCACCGGTGTTCTGATGTCCTCGTACATGGGAACGCAGGCACAGGCCCTCGGCGTGGGCCGCTACTATGGCGGAGTGCTCGGACGGGCCGACCGTCTGGTCCTCATCCTCCTTGCAGGCCTCCTCGACCTGATCGTGGCGGCGCCGATCTTCGGCCTCCCGTACCTTGGCTGGATCCTGGTCTTCTTCGGGGTGTTCGGGCACTATACCGCCCTCCAGAGGATCGCGTATATCTGGCGGCGGATCTGATCCCTGAATCATTTTTCCGGCCTGCTGCATCTTCGCGCGGGTGGTCAGGGATCTGGATCGATCCAGACCTGCCCCTTCCTCACCTCTGCCACCGGTCAGGTCGCCTCCATGCTCCTGGTTGAAGAAGATGGGGGAGGAAGAATTGGGGGGATCAACATCCCCGCTCAGAACCAGTCTCCAAGCGTCCTCTGCCCGGCCTTCGCCCCGATCTTCTGGAGGCCGGCGTCAATTCGCCCCTCTGAAAAGGTGTACTCGCCGCAGAGCATGGCGACGATCCCGTCGCGGTCTGGCTCCCGCCACTCGAGGCGGTAGTCGCCGGTCACCGGCGGGTTTAAGAAAAACTCCTGTACCGGCCCGGGATCGAAATCGGGCGCCTTCTCTTGAACTGTCTCCTGGAACTTCCCGCCCCTGACGATCTTCAAGGCCGTCTTCGCCCCGACTCCCCTGATCCCGGGATTGAAGTCGGTCCCGATCAGGATGCCGATCTCGACAAGTTCCTCCCGAGAGAGCCCGAGGCCGGCGAGCACCGCGGCAAGGTCGATCCGCTCGGGCCGCACCGTCACCGACCGCCCCCGCACCTTCCGCTTCCCCGATACTGTAAGGTTCCTGACCAGGCGGGGCGCCCCGAAGAGCAGGGCATCGTAGTCCTGCGAGGCAGCGGCACCGACATCGCCCTGCCGCGCCATGAACGCCGCCTGCGCCTCACCCTCGCTCGGCGCCACCATCCAGGGGATCCCCATCAGGTCGAGCAGGCGCTTCGACGAGGCGATCATCGCATCGTCGATCCTGGTCGAGGCGCGCGCCTGTTTATACGCCTCCTCAATGTCGCCCCGTTCGACCGCCTCCTTCCACCGCTCCCCGGCGGCCTCTCTCACCCCCCGGCGCCTGGCGACCGTCTCTGTCTTCAGGTCCGGTGGAGCGCCGTCGAAGATATACGCCGGACGGATCCCCTTTTCGAGAAAGTTCAGGTTCCGGAAAAAGATCCCTGAGAGGTGCGAGGTGACTCGCCCATCCTTGTCCATCAGCGGCGTACCGTCGGGCTGCCTGATGATCGTGAGGAACTGGTACAGGGCGTTGAAGGCGTCCACCGCAATGGTGCCGCGCAGCTCTTCAAGCTCAACCTCCTCCCGGTATTCGCCGAGGATCTCCCTGAGTGCGACACCCATAGACGATCAAAAAGAGGTTTACCGGTACATCCTGCGGGTGATATCGTTCACCGTCGCATCGATGTGCTGGACCGTATTGTCATATTTCTGTTCCATTGTCCTGGAAATTTCCTCCAGGTTCACCCGCATGGTGCGCTCCCGTGCAATGACGCTGGCGTCGAGCTGCTGGATCTTGTAATTGAGCGAGAGAAACAGCCCGCCAAGGGAGAGCATCATCAGGGTTGTCGCCACCGCCATGGTAAGATCCTGCCATACCCGCCAGACCAGGGTGAGGGTAGAGACGACAAGAATAATGGTGAGAACTACGTCCACGAGGACTTCACGGATCTCCATGCTTTTAGATGATAAGGAACCATTAATTAATCTAACGATATCAGAAGAGGTTTGAAATGGATATCAGGAATAACACACCCGTCCTGGCGATGCCTGCGATGCTCCTCGTCGTCGAGGTGATCGCGATCCTCCTCGCCCTCCCCATGCAGGAGGCCGGCGTCGCCGCCTTCGAAGACCCCACCTCGGTCGCGAACCCCTTCATCTTCCTCGGCATGCTCCTCGTCTTCACCCTCATCATGCTCGCCCTGATAAAACTGGGGGGGAAGAAAGTGATCCTGGGGCTGATTGCCCTGTCCATCCTGTTCACCTTCTACTATGTCTTCTGGACGCTTTGCACCCTGTTCTTTGGCTTTTCGCTTACCGGTGGGGTCGCCGCTTTCGCCGTCGCCGTCCTTGCGACCGCTCTTCTCTTCCTGTACCCCGAGTGGTACGTCATCGATGGTCTTGGCCTCCTGATCGCAGGCGGGGTCGCCTCCATCTTTGGCATCTCCCTCTCGGTCCTGCCGGTGATCCTCCTCCTGGTGATGCTCGCCGTCTATGATGCCATCTCGGTCTACAAGACCGGGCATATGATCGCCCTTGCCGAGGGGATCATGGACCTCAAAACGCCGATCCTCTTTGTGATACCCAAACGGAGGGATTACTCGTTCAGGACCGAAGGCGTTGAGATTTCAAAAGAGAAAGAGGAACGGGGAGCCTTCATCATGGGCATGGGAGACCTGATCATGCCCTCCATCCTCGTCGTCTCGGCGCAGGTCTTCCTGCCCGGGGCAAAGGTCTGGCTCCTCTCGGTACCGGCGCTCGGCGCGATGGCCGGCTCAATCGTCGGGATGGTCCTGCTCATCCATTTCGTCCTCTCCGGAAGACCCCAGGCCGGTCTCCCACCCCTCAACGGCGGCGCCATCCTCGGCTTCCTCGCCGGCTGCGTCCTTAGCGGGAGCTGGGGCTGGCTCGCGATACTGTGAGAGTATCAGGGCGAGGACCTCGTCCACCCCTTCGCCGGTCGCCGTCGACATCGAAAGACCGTCCCCGCCTTTGATATCGGCCTTGTTCGAGACGACGATCACCGGCACCGTCACCATCGCCCTGACGGTTTCGAGGAGACGGTACTGGTCCTCGATCGGGTACCCGCAGTACTCGCTCGGGTCCAGAATAAAGAGGATCAGATGGGCCGAATTGACGACGGCCGAGATCGCCTGCTCCTCGATGGCGTTTCGCTCCTCTTCAGGCCGGTCCAGAAGTCCGGGCGTGTCAAGGAACTGGATCCTCTTGCGCCCCATGTAACGGTGGCCGAGGATTACCCCCTTCGTGGTGAAGGGATAGGACGCCACTTCAGGCTCGGCAGAGGAGACGAGCTTGATGAACGACGACTTGCCGACGTTCGGGTAGCCCGCGATCACCACTGTGAACTCGTCGTCCTTGACCTCAGGGAGTTTTCGCAGCACGTTGCGCACATCGTTGAGGAACCGGAGATCTTTGTCGACCTGGTGTACGATCGAGGCGATTCTTGCCACGGCTTTCTTCCGCATGGCAGCGGTGTCCTCAGCCCACCGGATCCTCTTTCCGCCGTGCTCAAAACCCATTCTCTTGGTGTGCATTGCCGCCCAGCCTACGTTGCCCAGGGCCATTTTCAGTCGTTCGATCCCGAAGAGGGCCTCGACGGTGTCCCGATAAAAGGGCGCCTGGTCTTCGAAGATCGGAAAGGACTGGATGACATGGACAAGGCGATCGTGGACGGCGCTTGAGACCGCTTTGACGAAATCCTCGTTTGCTCTGTTTTTGTTGGCCTTCAGCCTCATCTTCGCTGCGGCCCGCCGGAAACTTCTGTCCAGCACTTCGTCTGCCGTTGGTACGGTTGGAATCCGCTCAAACTCCACAGCACCCACAACCCTGATATTTATAGAGGTTCATAAGATTCTCTACTATGGATTTGTCCCTCATCCAGAAAGAGATACTCATCACCCTCATCACCCTCTATCACCGGCACTCCCGCGCGATCAAGGGTGAGGAGATCGCGGATGTGCTCAAACGCAATCCGGGGACGGTCCGGAATCAGATGCAGTCGCTTAAGGCCCTCGAACTCGTCGACGGTGTTCCCGGTCCGAAAGGCGGTTACAATCCCTCGGAGAAGGCTTACCGGGAATTGAACGTCAGTGGTTACGATCAGGGCTCTCATGTGATGATCTCCCGGAATGATGAGGAGGTCGAAGGGGCAAATGTTTCAGAGATCGATTTCACCACGCTCTGTCATCCTGATATCTGCCATGCCCTGATCAGGATCATCGGGAGCGTGAAGATCTTTGAGATCGGGGATGAGGTCACCATCGGGCCGACGCCGGTGAACAAACTTCTCCTCAGGGGCGAGGTCTTCGGCAAGGACGAGGCGAAGAGTTCTCTTCTCATCTCGATCAGCGAGATGATCTCGCTCCCCAAGAAATCGATCAGGCATTATATGAGCGCCCCTCTCATCTCCCTCCTGCCGGGTACCACCCTCAAGGAGGCAACCCACCTCTTTGCCAGAAGCCGTATTCATGGAGCACCCGTTATGGACGGGGAGAGGCTCCTTGGCATCGTCACCCTCACGGATCTTGCAAAAGCCTATGCAAAAGGGTTTCCATCCACCACCCCGGTCAGCGAGGCGATGACCTCGGATGTAATCGAAGCAGACGCCGAAACACATCTTTACGAGGTTATCCGGCGTTTTAAGGAGAGAGAAATCGGACGGCTGATCGTTGTCGATGGCGGCAAACCCGTCGGAATCATTACGCAGTCCGACATCATTGGTGTCTTCCCCGCGCTATAAGGGGTACCATAACCGGCTGTACGCTGATCTGGGCACCCACAAATATAAATAGGGGTATCTCTATCTACAAATGTGTTCTTTCAATCCTCTGTCCCGGTATGGGTCATGATTGACAGGAGAGGTGATTGAAAATGGGCGAACTACCGATTGCACCTGTTGGCAGGATTATTAAAAATGCCGGCGCTGAGAGGGTGAGCGCCGACGGAAGCGAGGCTCTTGCCGTCCTTATGGAAGCGTATGGGACCGCGATGGCAAAAGAAGCGATTAAACTCACGCGTCATGCCGGGCGCAAGACCGTGAAGGCCGTCGATATCAAGATGGCAAATGAGATCCTTAAGTGAACACCCGCTTTAAATTGGCGGGATACCAAATTCTCCTTCTTTTCAACAATTTTATATATCGAGGAAGCGCACTGAGTGACTATGAGTAAGATCTTCTCGCGGAGCCTTGCGCGCAAGCGGGTGATGAGCAATGACGGGATGATTATCGGCCAGATCAAGAATCTGATGGTCGACCTCGACACAGGAGAGGTGATCGACCTCCTTGTCAAACCGGAGGCCTCTTTTGACACGTCAGGTTATCGAATGGACGGCGACCAGATGTTGATACCCTTCGAAGCGGTCAAGGATGCGCGCGACTATATTGTGGTCGATCGTTACCGCTCAAAAAAATAAGGCTGATATTTCTGGATAATTTCAACAAATCCGTTCCCATACTTCTTTTCTGATACATAGTCGGCCGCATCGCGCATCTCTTCTGTGGCATTGCCCACCGCCGCCCCGATACCGGCGCGTCTGATCATCTCGGTGTCGTTTCCTGAGTCGCCGACGGCAAGTATCTCGTCGGTCGAGACGCCCATCAGCGCCGCAAGGTCGGAAAGGGCTGTCCCTTTCGAGACTCCTTCATACTGCAGATGGATGGCGAACCCGGTATCGATGACCCTTACCGGCATATCCGAGATTACCTCTGCCGTCTCGGCGGGGTCGACGCTCCGTGCAAAGGCCACATCGGCGAAGCGGTTCTCAGGGGAGTATAGGGTGAGGCGCTCCCCCTTCGCGGCAAAATGCTCCTCGATCCGGTGGTATGCGTCCCAGCAGATCGGTTGGCGGCCGGGGATCTGGATCTGACCGTCAAACCTGAATCGGTAAACCCCGCCGTTCTCGCAGATAATGGTGCCATCGGTACCGATCATCTTGCAGAGGATGTCCAGAGAACAGACGGTGTTTCCGCTGGCGAGGACGACCAGGACGCCGGCGTCCACGAGATCCCGTATCGTCTCGATGGCGACGGTGGAGATCCGCCGCCTCTCGTCGGTCAGCGTCCCGTCCAGATCTGTTACGACCGCCTTGAGCACCTGAACATCTCCCTCAGGGCTTGAGCCCGCTCGTCTCGACCACGAATGCCGCCTCGCCGTCGGGCAGGTTCGGACTGTCGACGAGTTTTGCGATCCGGCGTCCGCCCTTGCTCTTGCGGAGGTACAGCCTGAACTTCGCCGCATGCCCGACGATGTTTCCGCCGATCGGCTTTGTCGGGTCGCCGAAGAAGACGCCGGGGTTCGACTGGACCTGATTTGTGACGAGGGCCACGGCATTAAACTCCTCTGCGATCTTCGCCAGGTCGTACATGTGCCGGTTCAACTTCTGCTGGCGTACCGAGAGCGTGCCCCGGCCCGCATATTCGGCCCTGAAGTGGGCGGTGAGCGAGTCGACGATAATCAGCCTGACCGGGTGGTCACTCTCCTTCATTTCTGTTGCAAGGTCGCGGGCGCTTTCGAGGAGGAGCATCTGGTGGTCGGAGGTGTAGCCTTTCGCCACGTGAATCCGTTCCAGGAACTCGGTGAACGGTGGCACCTCGTAGCCGGGGATGTCGAGCCCTTCCACCATCTGCTCGATACGCTCGGGGCGGAAGGTGTTCTCGGTGTCAATGTAGACGCACGACCCGTTGAGACCGCCGAGCTCCAGGGGTATCTGGCAGTTGACCGCCATCTGGTGCGAGATCTGGCTTTTACCCGAACCGAACTCGCCATAGACCTCAGTGATGGATTTCGTCTCCATGCCGCCTCCCAGAAGTGCGTCGAACTCTGGAACGAGAGTCTGGAGTTTCTTTACCTCTTTTCTGTCCTCAAGAACGGCAATGCCCGTTTTGAACCCGCCGATGTCGGCGATCTCCCGTGCCGCCTTGATGATCTTCTTGGCGCTTGATTCTCCGATCTCGGCTGCTTCGGCAAGATCGGCTGGAGAGGCCGTGGCGATGCTCTCGACGGTGGCATATCCGGCTTCGCGGAGCTTTTCGGCAGTGGTCGGCCCAACGCCGGGGAGATCTTCGAGATCTAGTGAACCTGATGGCATATTTTTACCTCACTCCATGAATCTGTGGTCACACCCCGGTGGAAAGAGGTGCGGGGCCCAGAAATGCGACACGGGATCGTGGGCATCGGGCACACATAGCATTTTCGTCATGGACATATCCATTCTTTCCGTGCGCGGGGTGAAAGTGTAATTTCGCGCGTTTTTTCACCTTGCCGTGTTCAGAAACTTTTTTCAGTCTTTTTAAGGCGCTGGAGGAGTGCTTCCAGCCTCCGCTCAAGGGACTCCCTGCTGATCTCAATGGTCTCCACGGTGTAGGGGGTGATCTGCGTGCCTGAACGCCTCCCTTCTACCCGCACTTCGGATCCCGGGAGGAGATCGCGGGCGAGGATAAAAGCCTCGGTGCCGTTGTCGATCGTCGGACCGAGGGTGGAGGGGACGATCGTCCCTTCGAATGATATGTCGCTGCAGTCAGGCTGTGGGAGGACAAGATGGCTTCCCGCCCCGACGGAAACCTCGATTCCCCCCGAACGCCCCTCCTTTGCGATGGCATGGTACACGGTGATCTCTTCGTCGGCCGCAAGCGCGGCGAGGGCGTGCTCCCCCCACAGTACAAGTCTGATCGTCCCTGAATCGTCGGCCATGTCGAGGTTTCTGACCCAGGATCGCCCGCCGTCCCGCGTCGTAAAACCACGTGGCCGTCCGGGATCGGTGATTCTGCCTCTGAGCGATACGGTCTCCCCGGCCTTCACCCCGGCGGCCGCGGCGAACCTGACCTCCACCGCCTCGTCTGCCGGCGCCACCGTCCCCTTCTCGTCGAGGGAGAACTCGACGCCCCTGCCGCGCGTGGTGGTGCGAGCGCCGTCGATCCGCACGCTCGCCCCTGCACAATATCCCTGGAGCAGCGCGGGCTCCCAGCAGACGAGCCGCGCTGTCCCGGTGGCGTCGCCGACAAGGGCGGAGGTCCGCATCCCTTCGCTTCCGTCTCTGCGGGTGAAAGCCTTCGGTTCGTCGATGGCAAGGATCCGTACTGTCAGGTCGCCGGTGCCCGCCGGATCGGCGCACCGCCGCTCCGTCTCCATCGGGCAATCGATGCTCACCCTGGATTTGCGCAGGGCAAGGGCCGAGAGGCTCGGGCCTCCGCGCTGCGAGCGCCTCCCGATCACTTCGAGCACCTCGCCGACCTCGATCTCGGCCACGGCCTCGGCCTGATCGTCCCAGAGCACGACCTCGACCCTTCCGGTAGCATCGCCGAGGAGAAGGGAAGCCCGCCGCCCCTCCTCGCCGTCCTGTCGTGAGAAAGGCGTTGGTTCGCCTACCGAAAGCACTTTGCCGAAAAAAGAGAGCAAGGTCGGGCCAGGTCCGAGATCCCTGATCTGCAGGTGCTGCCTCCCGCAGTCGCCGACGACCAGGAGTGCGGCGGCGTCCTCGTCCAGCAGTCCTCCGGCCCCTTCTATACGTTCCTGGACGCGCTGCTCGAACTCATCGCGGCTGATGAGGTCGTCTACGAGGGCGTAGTGAAACTGCACGGCAGATCACGCGGTCCAGTCCGGGGTCTCCATCGTGGCGGTGAGGTCGTCGAGGCGTTCGGCGCGGCGCATAATGGCATGCTTCCCGCCGCGTACCGCCACTTCGGCACAGCGCGGGCGGCTGTTGTACTGCGAGGACATCGCAAAACCGTACGCCCCTGCATCGAGGACGGCGATGGTGTCGCCTGTCTTCGGGGCCGGAAGTTCCCGGTCCTGCGCCAGCAGGTCGCCGGTCTCGCAGATCGGGCCGGCCACCGTGTAGGTGCCGTCGGCGGCCGCATCGGCCCGGTCGGCCACGACCACCTCATGGTAGGAGTCGTACATCGCCGGTCTCACCAGGAGGTTGAAACCTGCATCGACGTTGACAAAGGTCCGGTGGGCGCGCTTCACCGAGTTCACGCCGACGAGCAGGACAGACGAGTCGCCGACAAGCCAGCGGCCGGGTTCCACCCAGAGCGCCGGGTCGATCCCGCACTCCCTGATCCCCTGCAGGAAGACCGGCATGACGGCTGCCGCATACTCCTCGGGTGTCGGGGCCGGATCGGTGTCGTGGTGGTACGGGATCCCGAGACCGCCGCCAATATCGATGAACTCGAGGTTGACGCCGATGTCGGTGATCTCGCGGGCCACTCTGACCATCACCCCGGCAGCGCGGGCAAAGGGCTCGACCTCCAGGATCTGCGAACCGATGTGGCAGTGGATGCCGACCGGTTCGATATGTTCTGCGGCAAGGGCCTCGGCGTAGGCGGCGACGATCTCCTCAGCCGGGATGCCGAACTTGCTCGTCTTCAGGCCGGTGGCGATCTTCGGGTGGGTCGGCACCTCGAGGGCCGGGTTCACCCGGAAGGCGATTGCGGCCGTTCTGCCGGCCTCTGCTGCTACGGCATTGAGCTGCCTGAGCTCTTCGATGGAGTCGACCGAGACGCGCACCCCGGTTTCTACGGCGAGCGCAAGGTCGGCCGGGCTCTTCGAGCTCCCGTTGAAGAGCAGGCGTTCGGGCTTCATGCCGGCGCGCAGGGCGAGTTCGAGTTCTCCTGAGGAGAAGACGTCTGCTCCAGCCCCTTCAGCCGCAAGCGTCCTGATCACGGTCAGGTTCCCGTTTGCTTTCGCCGCAAAGAGCACCTGGGTTTCGGGATAATGGGCCGCGAGGGCGGCACGGAACCGCCTGAAGTTACCGGCGATCCGGTCGAGGTCGGTGACGTACAGCGGCGTGCCGTAGGCTGCTGCAAGGGCGGTGCAGTCGTGGCCGCCGATGTGGAGGCGGCCGTTTTTGATGCCCAGGTGAGATGGGAGTTTCATCGGCGAAGCCTCCCGATCCGCTCGATCGCCTCTTCGATCCGCTCCACCGATCGGGTGACCGCAAACCTGACGTAGCCGTCGCCGCTCTCACCAAACCCGACGCCTGGCGTCACGACGATCCCGGCCTCGTTCAGGAACTGCGTCGCCGTGGCCATGCAGTCTTCGACCGGCATCCAGACATAGAAGGTTGCCTTCGGTGCCCTGACATCGTAGCCAAGTTCGGAAAGCCCTTTCACGAGGGTGTCGCGCCGCTCCTGGTAGACGGCGCAGGCGTCGGCGACACACTGCTGCGGGCCAGTGAGAGCGGTGATCGCCGCCTCCTGAACGGCATCGAAGACGCCGGAGTCCACGTTGGACTTTACGCGGCCAAGGCCGGCGAGGATCTCGGGATTGCCGACGGCCATGCCGATCCGCCATCCAGTCATGTTGTAGGTCTTCGAGAGCGAGTGCATCTCCACGCCGACTTCCTTTGCCCCGTCTGCCTGGAGGAACGAGGGCGCCCGGTATCCGTCGAAGGTGATCTCGGAGTAGGCGTTGTCGTGCACGACGACGAGGTCGTGCTCGCGTGCAAACTCCACAACTTCATCGAAGAAGCGTTCGGGCGCAATCGCCGCCGTCGGGTTGTTCGGGTAGTTGAAGAAGAGGAGTTTCGACCGCTTGAGCACCTCTGCCGGGATATCCTCGAGCACCGGAAGGAAGTTGTTCTCCTCGAGAAGGGGCATCAGGTGCGCTTTTCCCTCGGCAAAGAGCGTTGAGGTTTTATAGACCGGGTATCCCGGGTCGGGGACGAGGACATAGTCGCCCGGGTTTACAAATGCCTCCGGTATATGTGCGATACCGTCCTTCGAGCCCATCAGTGCGACGACCTCTGATGCCGGGTCGAGGGAGACCGAGAAACGGTTGTCGTACCACGCCGCCACGGCATCGCGATAAGCGGCTATCCCCTCGTAGGCCGGATAGTGGTGGTTTTTCGGGTCTTTTACGGCCCTGATCATTGCCTCGACGATGTGGTCGGGTGTCGGCAGGTCCGGGTCACCGACACCGAGATCGATAACGTCGACGCCCTCCCTCCTTTTCTGGCCTTTCAATGCGTCTATTCTGGCAAAAAGGTAGGGCGGCAGATTCTCCAGTCTCTGCGAGTACATCGCTCTAGGTATTGCAGGACAAGAATAAATTACGTTCGCACCCTGCCAGAAAAGAGGGATATTTCCGGTATTTGCGGGGCCGGAGTGCCCGGGTCGTTGCCGTCACGTCGCCTTCAGGTGGCGTGGTGTCTGCCATCCGGGGAAGAGAGGTTGCAGACCAGGTCCCTGATGCACGGTCCGTCCTCTCCCTCGTCGAGAACTCCCTGCGACCTGACCTGCATGCAGATGTCGCACATCCGCAGTCCCATGTGTTCGACGTTATCGGTGATGAGGTCGTCGGCAAGTTGCTGGATGGAGGCGATCGCATCGTTGCACAGTTCGATCGTACATCCCCGTTTTTTTGAGGTGTACTGGGAGACTGACGCCGGTGTAATCCCGAGCATCGTCGAGACTTTTTTCTGGGAGAGGCCCTTTGCCGTCAGTTCCTGAACAAGGCACGCACGGATGCAGGGCAGAATGATCCAGACGCCGGTTTCACAGGGGAGTTTCATGGTATCACAATCCATAAATCGAGAGACTACTGATTAACAATTGTTAATCCGAAATGATATAAGAGTTCGGAATGTGCCAATGCCGCCATTATGACGGTGGTGAGGGAGGGAAAGCCATGGATCTCTATACGTACAGAGGTATTCAGGTAAAGGGGGGGGAGCCGCGCGAGATAATGGATGAGGTCTGTATCGAGAGCAGGTTCCGTCTTCTGGTCAACGGCGAGGAGGTTACGGGAATGGTCGCCTCGGCCGAGCAACTCAGGGAACTCGGGGCGGGTTTTATCGTCTCTGAGGGCCTTGCAGAGAGAGTACAGGGTGTCGAGGTGAGCGGTAACGACATTCTCGTTGGTGCTGAGGTGAAACCCGGCGGTGAACGGGTGCTTGAGACCTCAGGCGGGACGGCCTATCTGCGGCAGGTCCGGCGTGTCGGGGCCGGACCGCGGATCACCATCGACGATGTCTACCGGATGACCGCCGCCATCGAGTCTGAGGACTGGAGGAAGACTGGGGGCCTGCATTGCTCTGTCCTCTTCTATGATGGCGCTCTTGAGGCAAAGGCCTGTGACATCGGAAGGCACAACACTGTTGACAAAGTGATCGGGCATGCCGTTCTTGCCGGGCTCGACCGCTCCCGCTGTGTGATCGGCTGTACAGGGCGGCAGCCGGCCGGCATGGTGGCCAAGGCAGCGAGTGCCGGCATACCGGTGATCATCTCCAGGGCGGCCTCGACTGACCAGGGGATAAAAACGGCCGAAGAAGCCGGGATCACTCTGATCTGCTTCTCGCGCGGCGACCGGTTCACGGTCTACACGCATCCCTGGCGGGTGGAGGGTATTTCTGTCCCGGGTGAAGGGGAAAAAATACGGTGATTATGGATATGTCTGAAAAAGAAGATGAAGGGCTGATCGTCCTCGGGTGTCCTGAGGCACCGGTACAGGTGAGTCTTGCGATCCACCTTGCGCATGGTCTTAGAAAGGCTGGTAAAACGCCAGTTATTACAGGAAACCCGTCTGCACGGGCGCTTGTGGCGATGGCCGACCCCGAAGGCCGGTATGTGGGCGAGATGATCGATCTGGACCGCTGCATTGAGGCGATGGCCGGAAAAGAGCGGGACTTTGCTGTCTCGTTCGTGCTGGTCCATGTAGAGAGTGGGGTCAGTTTTGCCGGGACGATCAGCGCCATCTCCGGTGGGAAGGTGATCGTTGTAGTCTTCGGGAAAGATGCGGAGAGTCTCTCCGCGCTGATCGACTTCCCGTGCGAGAAGGTGATGGTCAGGACTGCCCATAAGGCCGGTCCGCTGAAGGCCGCGATTGCGGAGGTGACAGGATGGGGTGCGTAGAGGCGCTGAAGTATGAGGTACTCCTGCGGAACTGCAGTTTCCGGGAGTACAGGGATTATATCCGAAAAAATTACCGCGAGTTTTACGATGTGATGCCCGGTTACAGGATCTTCGATCTCGCACTGATCGGGGTGCCGCCCATCCCCATCGGCGTCGATGGGGACTATGTGATCTTTCCATACACCAAACCCTGCCATGGAACCTTCGTGCTGAAGGTTGAGGGAAAGGACGAGGTGTTGAGGTTGAGATCGCAGAAGAAATGATGGTGACTGTCAGGACCTGAGCCTGCGCTCACAGAGCAGATGAATCTGGCCTGAAGATGGAAAGAACGTGATGATCGCACGGGCTGAAAAGCAGGTGGCATCAAAAAATGAAGTCAGGTGAGGTTGGGCAGAGGCAGGAATGGGTTGCGGTCCATGCCCCCCCAGAACGGACCGTATCCTTTTCCTGCCAGCAGGGCAGAGGGTGCCTGAAAAGATCCTCTTCCTGCTGAGATCGTGCGCCGCCGTGACGGGCGGCGCTGTGATGAACTCCGGCAACCAGCATGTTTGACCGTTTGCCAGGCCGCAGAGGCGCGAGTGTTCAACCATACGCGCTCCGTCCCGTTCATGGGATGGCATGGCAGGAACGGCAGGCCTGTACTTCTCTTCGTACCTGTTAAGTGCCCCATCATAGCTGTTGAATTGTGTCCCCCCATGTTCACAATTCATCTCCCCTCAGGGGCAATGGTTTCTATTACAGATTCAATATATAAATGTTTTGTATAGCGTATGTGGAGATGTGGGTTCAGGATCCTAAAATCTTACTGATTTTTTTATCCCTTTCCACGGTGTCAGGTATATTCTATGCGTTTTAATCCATTTTTTTCTCCTATGGGGCCGGTTCTTCAGTTTTCTGGTCCGGTGTGGTCGCGGGAGTGGCAGGGAAATATTTAAATATTTGTGCTGGTATAATAATCGGTTTGAGATCATGGGTCTTCCCGTGGGCGCCAATTCCATGCATTCTTTCAATTCCTGATTAATTTCTGTGAAACTTCTTTTTATCCCTGAAATATCGGTGAAACCTCTATCCTGACGGCTGAAGATCTCTGGTCTGGCTGATCTTTTTTCCGGGGCTTAACGCGGTGTCCATCCTCTGAGAGCGTATTCAGACCTCTGACGTCTTTTTAGATCTCCGCGCATGATCCTCTCTTCCAGTGCGGTTCTCACATATACCCCTCAGAAAACCTCTATCGTGTGAAAGGATCAGATAATCCTGTGATCCTATGATCGGGACTGCCCTTCTTCTCACGCTGATCTTCACCGGGCTGCTGGTGGGGATACTCTCCGGCCTGCTTGGCGTCGGCGGCGGATTTATTATGGTCCCGATCCTGCTGTGGCTCTTTGTGGCGATGGGCCTGCCCGAAGAGATCTCCCTGCGCCTCGCCCTCGGGACAAGCCTTGTTGCGATCATCCCGACGGCGCTCTCCGGCGCTCTTGCCCATCTCCGGCGCGGCTCTCTTGTCTGGCGGGCTGGCTATCTCCTCGGGATCTCGGCTGCGGCCGGTGGCGTCGTCGGTGCCGTTCTCGCCGTATATCTCCCCGCGGAAATGGTCAGGATCTTCTTTGGTCTCGTCGTGCTCGCTGCCGGCTTCCGGATCCTTCTCCCGCAGACGGACGCAGGAGAGGATGTCCCTGAGATTGACGGCAGCCGGTACCTTCTCTGGGGCTTTCCGGTCGGCGTGGTTTCCGGGATGGCCGGTATCGGCGGCGGCGTCATCCTGGTCCCCATCCTTACGGCGGTCCTGCGTTTTGGTATGCTCCGCGCCGTTGCCACTTCGACGGTGGTGATGATCTTCGCCGCCACCGCGGGAACGCTCTCGTATATGATCGCCGGCACCGGGGTGTCTGGCCTGCCTCCCGGCACCGTCGGCTATGTGGGGCTGTTGCAGGCTGCGGTGATTGTTGCGGTCTCCATTCCGGCCGCTCGCTTCGGCGTTGCCGCAGCCCACCGCCTGCCGCCGGCAGCCCTCAGGGCGGCGTTCGTGCTGCTCACCGGCTATATCGGCATCAGCATGCTCGGGATCTTCTCTCTTCCGGGTTTCCCCTTCTGAGACAAGGGGTTATATGCTTCCGGGTTCATTTCCCCCCATGGACTCCAGCAGATATCAGGACGCCGTGCGGCTGGTTGCGGCGATCATCCTCACCAATATGGCCGGCATCATCGGGTCGCTTTTCACCGCCCCGAATATCCCGGGCTGGTATGCGGGGCTCGTCAAACCCCCGCTCAACCCTCCCTCGTGGGTCTTCGCCCCGGTCTGGACCACGCTCTTTGTGCTGATGGGCGTCTCTTTGTTTCTCCTGTGGCGGGAGGGGACTGACAGACCTCCGGTCAGGGCGGCGCTTCTCGTCTTCGGGCTGCAACTCGTGCTCAACCTCCTCTGGTCGGTGCTCTTCTTCGGGCTTCAGTCACCGCTTCTTGGCCTGATCGAGATCTTCGCCCTCTGGTTTGCCATCGTGGCGACGATCCTCCTTGCATACCGTGTTTCGCGGCCGGCGGCATATCTCCTGGTCCCCTATCTGGTCTGGGTGAGTTTCGCCACCTACCTCACCTGGGCGATCTGGACCCTCAACCCCTGACCCGATTTTTCCGGAACAGAGAAATAGGACCGTGAGCCACCTCCCTTCACGCACATCTCGCTCCTCATCCTCCTGGCGGTCGTCCTTCTCATCGCCTTCAGACAGACCGCAGGGCTTCGTATCGCCATCTGGCAGATCATGCTCCTCGGTGCCGTCGGGATGCTTATCACCGGCGAGGTTGCTCTGGTGGACGCCCTCCACTCCGTCGACGTCGGGATCATGGTCTTTCTCTTCTGTATGTTCGTTGTCGGTGCGGCGCTTGAGGAGAGCGGGCTTCTCGTCCGGATGAGCGGTGCCGTGCTCGGTCGGTTCGGGACCGGCCCCTGTTTCATACTTGCCCTCGTCTTTGCCGCGGGCATCGGATCTGCAATCCTGATGAACGACACCCTTGCCGTTATCGGGACGCCTCTTGTCCTTGGCTATGCCCGCATGACCGGCGCCAGCCCGAAAGTGCTTCTTCTCGCCCTTGCGTTCTCGGTCACCACCGGCAGCGTTGCAAGCCCGATCGGAAATCCGCAGAACCTCCTGGTCGCCACCGCGGGCGGCTTTTCCGACCCGGTCGTGACATTTTTTATCGCTCTTGCACCGCCGACCGCAATCGCCCTCCTCCTTGTATGCGTTTTTCTCCTCCTGATCGACCCCACACTCCTGCACCTGCATATCGACCGGACGATTTCCGAGGTGAGCGTTGCCGATCCCGGCCTCTCGCGCCTCGCATGCCTTTCTCTCATCGTCATCGCCGTCCTCATCGCCGCAACCGTTCTCCTCTCTCTTTGCGGCGGGGCAGGTATCCCTCTGCCCGCGATTGCGATGGTCGCCGCCTTCCCTCTTCTCCTCTTCTCCAGCCGCCGTCTCGACCTGCTCAGGCAGGTGGACTGGCCTACCCTCATCTTTTTTGCCGCGATGTTCGTCGTCATGGAGGGTGTGAGGGAGAGCGGCGCCGTTGCCGGAATCTTCCAGGATCTCGGGCCGGCGGCGATCGGTATCCCGGCGATCATCACGCTCGGGATCGTCCTCAGCCAGTTTGTCTCCAATGTCCCCTTTGTTGCTCTTGCCCTTCCTATTCTCATAGATGCCGGCGTCGGGGAGGCTGAAATGCTCGCTCTTGCGGCCGGAAGCACGATTGCTGGCAACCTCTCTGTTATCGGGGCGGCGAGCAACGTGATCATTGTCCAGGGGGCCGAACGCCGCGGGGTCCACCTGGGATTTTTCGCGTTCATGAAGGTCGGTCTGCCGCTCACCCTGATGCAGGCGACGGTCTATATCGCATGGTTGGCCCTGTTGTAATCCTCTGTAGCCTCTATCGGTAAAAATATAAGATATTAAACGCCAGAAGAGTTCAGGTGCATCATGGATCGGTATCAGTGCATGGTATGCGGGTATATCTATGACCCGGAAAAAGGAGACCCCGATGCCGGGATCGCTCCGGGAACAGCATTTGACGATCTCCCGGACGACTGGTCTTGCCCGGTCTGCGGGGCGGCGAAGAGCAATTTTGTACGGATGGACTGAACAGACGGGGGCGGGCGTATGGGGGCATCACCTCTTTATCCCCTCATACACAATTTCTGACCTCTACGCGAAGAGTTAATACTGGATAACGACGACTGAGGGGATGATACCATGGAGAAATTCAAGTGCATGATCTGCGGGCATGTGTATGACCCGGCAAAAGGAGAGCCGAAACAGGGCCTCAAAGCAGGTATCGATTTTGCCGATCTCCCGGGTGACTGGATCTGCCCGATCTGTGGGGCGGCAAAGGATCGCTTTAAAGCGGTGGTGTGAAATGGCTGTCCGTACCATCTCTCCCGATGTCTATTCGATCGGGGCGATTGACTGGAACCTCCGTCTCTTCGATGCCCTGATCGGCACCCCGGAGGGGACGAGTTACAACGCTTTTGTGGTGAAGGGAACCGAGAAAACGGCGCTGATCGATACCGTGGACCCGGCGTTTGAAGAGCCTCTGCTGAAGAACCTGATGAGGATAGGGATCTCCTCGCTCGACTACATCGTCATCAACCATGCCGAGCAGGACCATGCGGGCTCTCTCCCCCTGCTCCTGGATATGTTCCCCGGGGCGAAGGTGGTCGCCGACGAAAAATGCCGTGACCTCCTTGGCCGTCTTCTCGACGTCCCCGAAGACCGTGTCACGGTCGTGAAGGACGGCGACACGATCGATCTCGGGGGAAAGACACTTGAGTTCATCATTGCTCCGTGGGTCCACTGGCCCGAGACGATGATGACCTATCTGAAGGAAGACGGCATCCTCTTCTCCTGCGATCTTTTTGGATCCCATCTTGCGACGAGCGAACTCTTTGTCAGGGACTTTACAAAGGTCGAGCGCATGGCGAAACGCTATTTCGCTGAGATCATGATGCCGTTCCGTTCAAGCGTTCTGGCGGCGATGCAGAAGGTGGCGGAGCGGGAGGTCAGGATCATTGCCCCGAGCCACGGCCCCTTCTACGACGACCCCTCGCTCATCCTCGATGTCTATGCGGAATGGACCTCGGATACGGTGAAAAACCTGGTCCTCCTCCCCTATGTCTCGATGCACGGGAGCACGGCGAAGATGGTCTCATACCTCACCGACGCCCTGATCGAGCGGGGGATCGAGGTGCAGCCCTACGATCTTTCGAAGTCCGACCTCGGGGATATCGCCATGACCACGCTCGATGCGGCGACGATCGTCATCGCCACGCCGACCGTGCTCTTCGGCCCGCACCCGGTAGCGCTCAACGCCGCCTACATCCTCTCAGCCCTCAAGCCGAAGACGAAGTTCATCTCTGTCATCGGATCCTTTGGCTGGGGCGGCAAGACCGTCCAGACCCTTGTAGATACGCTCTCACACCTCAGTGCCGAGGTGATCGATCCGGTCTACATCAGGGGCTACCCGACGGGGGAAGATCTTGCGGCGCTCAACGCCCTTGCCGACACAATTGTTAAGAAGCATGAGGGACTACTGACCCGATCAGAGGAGGGATCTGGATGACCGAACTGCTTGAAGTCTACAAATGTGAGAAATGCGGGAATGTCGTGAAGATTGCGCATGCTGGAGACGGTGAGCTCGTCTGTTGCGGCGTTCCGATGGTCAGGATGGAGGAGAAGACCGCAGACGTCGGAAAGGAGAAGCACGTTCCGGTGCTGGAGAAGGTCGAGGGCGGCGTTAAGGTGAAGGTCGGCGATGTGCCGCATCCGATGGAGGAGAAACACTACATCGAGTGGATCGAAGTGAGGAAGGGGCGCAAACTCTATGTGCACAAACTCAACCCCGGCGACGCACCCGAGGCCGTCTTCCCGATCGACGACGTCAACGCCAAAGCCCGGATCTACTGCAATATCCATGGGCTCTGGACAAACCGAAAATAACCTTTTTTTCTGCCTGTCTCTCTCCGGGTAACCTTTAACTCCTCCGGCACCGCATCCCCAGACTGATGGACACGCCTGTCTTCAGGGATCTGATCTCCGGGTCCAATTCGGTCTTTGTGATCGGTGTCGCAGGAGACAGTGGATCGGGCAAAACAACCTTTACCCGCGCAATACGGGAGATCGTCGGCGCCGACCTCGTCGCCACCGTCACCCTCGACGACTATCACCGCTACGATCGAAAAGAGCGGAAAGACCTGGGGATTACGCCGCTCGTCCCCGAGGCAAATAACCTCGACCTGCTTGCCGATCATATCCGCGCCCTGAAAAGCGGCAATACGGTTATGAAGCCGGTGTACAACCATTCGGACGGGACGTTCGACCCCCCGGTCACGTTCAGGCCGGCGCGGGTGCTTATCCTCGAGGGGCTGCACACGCTCTTTACGCCTGAACTCCGCTCCCTCCTTGACTTCTCACTCTTTGTGGATCCCGACCCTGCCGTCAAGACTCTCTGGAAGATACGGCGGGACATGCAACGGCGCGGCTACAGCCGTGCCGAGGTGCTGGCCGAGATGGAGGAGCGAAAACCCGATTATGAGCGGTATATCGCCCCGCAGCGTGCGTATGCCGACGCGGTGATCCAGATCGCGTGCTCGGGCTACGGCGAGGAGGCGAGCGAGGAGAAAAACGTCTACCGGGTCACCATCCTCCAGAAAAAACTTCTGCAACAGATGGTGGAGATCGGCCTCTCCATCGATCTCGGCGAGATCTTCAGGCTCTGCGAACGCCCATTCCTTCTGGAGTTCGGGTTATCGTCCCTGGACGGGAGGGAACTGAGTGCTCTCGTTCTTGACGGAGAACTGGCCGCCTCTGCGATCCGGCGACTTGCCCGCACCATCGGCCGTGAAACCCGATCGGAGGCCGTGAACCTCTTCGCCGATCGGCAGTATGTGACCGCCGGGGAGATCGCCGAGTTGATCCTGGCCTGGCGGATCCTCAACCGCTGGCATGTGCTGGAGGCGGCGAGGTCGGCGCACGCAAAAGGATAAGAACTCAGCGGCCTTACCTTTTTTCAAATGGACCGGCTTGAGTATTTCTCGATTATCGCTCCTGATATCGGGCAGATATTTCGGTTCATGGCGGTGGTCACTTCTCTCCCCCTCGCCGTCACCGTCATCTACGGTGAGTGGGAGATGTTTGTGCCGATGGCGCTCGTACCCCTGATCTTCCTGCTCGTCGGCAGTCTTCTCGTGCGGGTGCCGCATCCGGCCCGTGAGGCCCGCCTTTCCATCGCCCTGACGGCGGTGGCGCTCATCTGGTTCTCGTCCGCCCTCATCGGTTCGGTGCCGTTCATCGTCGGCCTTCAGATGCCGGTGACCGACGCGATCTTCGAGGCGATGTCGGGATGGACCGATACCGGCCTCACCCTCCTGACTGACGTTGAGCATACGCCAAAGACCCTACTCTTCTGGCGCTCGTTCATGCAGTGGCTTGGCGGTATCGGAATCGTCGCATTCACCGTTGCCCTCGCCAGCCGCTCCGGCCTGATCCAGCGCGGTCTCTACCGCTCGGAAGGACGCTCTGAAGCCTTCATGCCGAGCGTCGTCGGCACCGGCATGGCGATGTGGCGGATCTATATCATCATCACCCTCGCCTCCATCGGGCTTGTCCTCCTCTCCGGGGTGCCGCTCTGGGACGCCGTGAACCTCGCCCTCACAGCGATCGCCACCGGCGGTTTCTCTGTCCACTCCGCGGGGATCCCGTATTATCAGAACCATCTTCTCGAACTCCTCCTCGTCCCGGTGATGCTCGCGGGCGCCATGCCCTTCAAGCTCTATTACCTGATGTACTCTCACCGGAAGGTCAGCTTCTTCGGGGACCGCCAGGCCGTCGCTCTTCTTGCTTTTACCCTCATCGGGTTTCTCGTCCTCACCGCCGACTTCGTCTTCCTGATGGGACGCGATCTCTTCACCGCCCTGCGCGAGGGGATCTTCATGGCAACGGCAGGGATCACGAGTACCGGTTTCCAGAACACCTCCCTGCACGTCTGGCCGGCGGTGACCACCCTCTTTCTCGTGATGTTCATGTTCATCGGGGGATCGTCGGGTTCGACGGCCGGCGGCCTGAAGATCTCGAAGGTGATCCTGGGGCTGGAGGGGCTTGCCTGGTGGTTCAGGCGGATCTTCGTATCGGGAAAGGCGATCGTCCCCTTCAGGCATGAGGGGAGAACCGTGCAGAAGAACATCGCCGAGATCGAGGTCTCAAAGAATATGCTCGTCATAATCCTCTATTTTGTCAGCGTCTTCTTCTGTACGATCGCCATCCTCCACTTCGAGGCCCAGACGACCGTCGATTCCTCGAAGGTGATCTTCGAGGTCGTCTCGGCGTTCTGCAACAACGGGATTTCAACGGGCTTTGTCAATCCTGACATGAGCTTCGGCTCGAAATGGGCGTTTATCTTTCTGATGTGGTTCGGAAGGCTGGAGATCGTCCCGGTCCTCGTCCTGTTTATGGGCCTGATCAAGGGTTTCGACTGAGTCGGGGCCAAATATTTTTGCGTTAATATCAATGCACTATATATCGGATGCACGCCCATGAGAGATGACATGAAACAGATCGCCCTCTACGGGAAGGGCGGGATTGGCAAGTCCACCACCTCCGCGAACCTCTCCGCTGCTCTGGGTGAGACCGGACTCGACATCCTGCAGATCGGCTGCGACCCCAAGCACGATTCTACGCGGATGCTGATGCACGGTGCCTGGATACCAACCGTTCTCGACCTGGTCAGGGAGCGGGGTGACGCTGCGATCGCCACCGACGACGTCGTCTTTAATGGGTATGCCGGTGTCCGCTGCGTCGAAGCCGGCGGCCCTGAACCCGGTATCGGCTGTGCGGGTCGGGGGATCATCGCCACCTTCCAGCTCCTCGAACGTCTCGGTGCGCTGAACGGCGACGTGATCGTGTACGATGTCCTCGGCGACGTCGTCTGCGGGGGGTTTGCGATGCCGATGCGCGAGGGGTATGCAGAGGAGGTGTACCTGATCACCTCGGGTGAGTTGATGTCCCTGTATGCGGCGAACAACATCGCAAAGGCGATCGCCAGGCTCGCAAAGCGGTCGAGGCAAACCTGCGCCCTCGCCGGCGTGATCTGCAACTCAAAGAACATGGAAGGGGAGGAAGACCTCGTCCGGGAGTTTGCCGCCCGGATCAACTCCGCGATGGTGGCCTATATCCCGCGGTCCCGCACCGTGACCCTCGCCGAGCTGAACCGGCAGACGGTGATGGAATACGCCCCTGAATCCGAGCAGGCAGGCGTGTACCGTCGCCTTGCCGAAGATATCATGAAGAATACGCGGACGTCGATACCGACACCCCTTGAAATTGATGAACTCGAAGAACTCGCCCGCAGGTTCGCTCAGGTATGAGGGGTGCACCCTCACCGGCGCACTCTCTGTTCTGACGCAGGTACGGGACGCTGTCACGGTCGTCCACGGGCCAAGCGGGTGCACACACCATAATTTCTCTCTTCTCCATGCGATCGCCGCAGAGCAGGACGATTGTGCCCTCCCCCCGCTGGTCTCGACCGGTCTTGCCGAGAGCGAGATCATCTTCGGGGGCGAGGAGATGCTCGCCAGGACTCTTCAGCGCGTCGCCGACGACGGGCCGGCGGCGATCTTCGTGCTCTCCACCTGCATCACCGAGACGATCGGGGACGATCTCTCGTCTGTCTGCTCCCGTGACTTCGGACTGCCGGTGATACCGGTCCCGACGGCCGGGTTTCTCGGCGGCGCATTCTCTGACGGCCTGAACGCGGCGCTGAATACTCTTGCCGCCCTCGCCGGAGATGGGGGCGTGCGGGAGCGGACGGTCACCGTCATCGGGGAGAAAAACCTGGAGTTCGAGGTCGAGGAGAATTTTGCCGAGGTGGAACGACTGCTCGGGCTGCTCGGGCTCAGGGTCGGTGTTCGGTTTGTGCGGAAGATGCGGTTCGCCGACTTTGCGCGTCTCGGCTCGGGAAGTCTCAATATCCTCAGGGAACCGGCCCTCAGGCCAGTCGGCGAGGCGCTGAAGCAGCGCTTCGGGACGCCGTATATCGATTCATTTCCTATCGGGCTTGAGGGTGGGGTGGCGTTTCTGGAGGAGGCCGCCGCGATCATGGGCATCGATCCCGAAGGCGTGGTCGAGGCTGAGCGAGTTCATCAGGCCGAGATGCTCTCGTCTTTTGCCGACCTGCGCGGGGCGGCGGTCTCCCCTGACCCCCTGACCCTGGGGTCGCTGGAGTACGCCCCGGTCAGGCGCGTGATGGCGGCGCTTGACCTGAAGGCCGATACCGGCGGCGCCGGTCTTTCCCTGCCGTACAGTCCTCCGGTGGGGACTGCCGGGATCAGGCGTCTGCTCCACCGCTGGAGGCGGCGGATCCATGCCTGAACACCCCTGTGCCAACCCGATATGGCCGTGTGCCATGTGCGGGGCGGTCTCCTGCCTCTCCGGATTTTCCGGGATCGACGTGGTCATCCACGGTTCGTCGGGCTGCTACTTTTATCCGGCATCGCTCATCCAGAGGCCGGTTCACGCGACCATGATCCTGGAAGAGGAGGTGATCTTTGGCTCAGAGGAGCGGCTTCGTCAGGTGGTCGACGAGATCAGAGGGAGGGAGAAGCGTGTGGCAGTCGTCCTGACCTGCGTCCCGTCGGTGACCGGCGAGGACATCGCCGCGATACTCGACGATGAGGACGTGATCGTCATCGACAGCCCGGGGTTTGCCGGCGGGATGGAGGAGGGATACCGGCGGGCGATGGCGGCGCTCGGCCCCGCAGTGGGCGAGGATGCAGCCGGGATCACGGTCGATGGCCTCAACCCGATCGACCCCTTCTACCGGGGAAATCTGCTTGAAGCCGAACGGCTGATCAGGATGGCGGGTGGGACGGTGGCGGCGGCGCTTGCGGCCGGGCTGGTAGAGCGGGTGAAGGTGTGCGGCCGCTTCTCGGTCGGCACCAACCCTGGCCTTTCCGCCGGCGTCGGTCGATCTGCTGGCGACCTGCTCGGCCTGGATGCGACGAGGGCGACGTTCTCTCGTCTCTCCGATCTCTGCAGTCTTGATGTGGGGCCGGTCCTGCAGGACGCGGATGAAGCCGCCGAGCAGATCGACCGGGCCTGTGACAAATATCTCTCCCGCTTCGATCCCCCGGCGGTGGCGGTATTTGCAGAGGCTTCCTATGCAGCGTTTGCCGCCGCCTCGCTGAAACGCTTCCTCGACGCCGAGATCGTTGTCTCTGCCCCCAGGACCGGGAAGGGGGCGGTCACCTCTCTGGAGGAGATCGGGGCGTTGATCGCTGAGGCTGGACCCGACCTGATCCTGGGCTCGTCGTACGAGCAGGCCCTGGCGCCTGAGATCCCGTCTGTGGGATTGACGTTTCCGCAGCGGGGCAGGGTGCGCCTCCGTGCCCGTCCGATCGCGGGCATCGAGGGCTCTCTTGCCTTCATCGAGGACGTGCTCACGGCGTGCCGCTCCCGCCGCCCGTCAGGGGCATAGGAGGGCGAACGGGATGCAGAGGGCGGCGACGAGAACGAGCAGGGCGTCGGCCGCATCGAAGGGGTGCCGCCGGTAACAGGTCGGCCGGTCGGTGCACCCGAAGCCCCGGCACTGCATCGCATCGGCAACCTGCCGCGCACGCGAGAGGACCGAGACGGTCGCCGGGATGAAGAGCGCCAGAATGGTGTGCCTGTTTTTGAGGAGAGTGTTGCGGTCGATGGAGAAGGCGCGGGACCGCTGGGCGTCCATGATGTTTCCGATGTCTTCGGTCAGCGCCGAGACTGACCTGAGGGCGTAGCCGAGGGAGAACGAGAGGGTGGCCGGAAGGCCGAGCGCCCGCAGGCTCCTGACGAAGTCGGCGTAGCGCGTTGTCATGATGAAGAGGAAGGACGCCCCACCGACGGTGAGGAGGCGCAGGCCCATCGCGAGGGAGAAGAGCACGCCCGCTGCGGAGAGGGTGGGGTGGAAGATCCAGATCTCGGCGGAGAACCAGACCGGGCCGCCGGCAATGCGGGGGAAAAAGGCATCGATGATCAGGATGAAGACGAGGAGGGGGATCAGGAGGCGAAATGACCGGAGGAGCGGCATTACGATGCCGGAGAGCGTTGCGGCGGCGAGGGTCAGGAGCAGGATGCAGAAGATCGGGACCGGCCTGGCGGTCACCAGCACCGCCGCACTGAGGAGGACGAGGGCTGCAGCCTTCGCCGCCGGGTTGAGGCGGTGAAGCGGCGATTCGCCCGGGACGAACCTGACACCGGTCTTCTGCTTCACCGTTCTTCCTCCTCTGAGGCGATCCGGCCGTTTCTGAGGGAGACCTGCCGGCCGCCGAGGAGGGATGCAAAACCGGCGTCGTGGGTTGAGACCAGGACGCCTCTCCCCTGCTCTGCATACCCTCTCAGGATCGCCGCGAGTTCTCTCTTTCTCCCTGCATCGAGGCCGAGTGTCGGTTCGTCGAGGACGATGGCCGGCGTTTCCATGGCAAGGATGCTCGCGATGGCGACACGCTGCTTCTCGCCGACCGAGAGGGCGAGGGGCATCGCCTGCCTGCCGATTGCGGCGAGGCCGAGACCTTCAATCGCCCGTGCGATGCAGTCCTCTTTTTTCTTGCTGGAAAACCCGAGGTTTTTCGGGGCGAAGGCGATCTCCTCCTCCACTGTTTCGGCGAAGAGATGGGTGTCGGCGTGCTGGGGGAGGTAGCCGACCTCTGCGGCAACGGCGGCCACCGGCTGTCCCGCGATCGCCCGGCCCATGACGATCACCCGCCCGCGGTCGGGCTGAAGCAGCCCGTTTGCGTGGCGCAACAGCGTGGTTTTTCCTGAACCGTTCGGCCCGGTGAGGACAACGATCTCGCCCGCTCTGACAGTGAGGCTGACGCCGTCGAGGGCCGGGCGGTCTTTCTCCGGGTAGGTGAAGGCGATCTCCTCGAAGACGAGGGCGGGCGTTCCGTGTCCTCCCGGCAGGGTGAGGTCCGGGGCAGGGTGCGGCTGGTTTGCCCGGGCAAATCCCGCCGGCGGGCCGTCGTAGACGATCGCGCCCGCTTCGAGGGCGATGAGCCGGCTGCACGCGGGGAGGAAGCGATCGAACCGGTGCTCAGCAACGATCACGGTCAGCCCCTCCTCCTGGTTGAGGCGGGTGAGGGTGGCGATGAGGCGCCCCGCCCCATCCGCGTCGAGCCCGGATACTGGTTCGTCGAGCAGGAGGATTGTGGGCTCCATCGCCAGCACCGAGGCGATGGCGAGGCGCTGGCGTTCTCCCCACGAGAGCTCGCTCTCCTCGCGGCCCATGAGGTGGCCGATCCCGGTCGCCTCTGCGGCGCAGGCGATCCTCTCCCTGATGAGCGCCGCATCGACGCCGAGGTGTTCGGGGCCGAAGGCGAGTTCGCTCTCGACGTCCCCGGAAAAGAGCTGGTGCTCCGGGTTCTGGAAAACGGTGCCGACCTTCCGTGCGATATCGCAGACCTCGCGCTGCCGCGTGTCCATCCCGGCGACGACCACCGTTCCGTCCATCCGGCCACGGTGGGAATGTGGAATGAGCCCGTTGACGCAGCGCAGCAGGGTGGATTTGCCCGAACCCGATTGCCCGACCAGCAGGACAAACTCGCCGGGCCGGATCGCCAGGGAGAGGTCGCGGAGGGCCGGAGGCTGCGGCCCCCTGCGCCCGGGTGGATAGGTGCAGGTGAGCCCCTCGATCCTGACCGCCGGTTCAGGTCCTGTCATCTCCGATCACCCCGGCCCTCATCAGACGGGCGATGATCAGGGCGGCGATCACTCCGCCTATCCCGCCGAATATCAGGTGCGTCACCGATGTGAGGCCGATGCCGATGAGGATGAAGGTGGCGGGAACACCGAGGAGGAAGTGGACGGCGTAGTTCACCACCATCTTCACGACACTCCCGGCGGCGCCGGCGATGAAGCCGACGGCCGGGTGATCGAAGCGGTGGGAGAAGGTGACGCCGACAATATCGATGGTCAAGCCCATCGCCAGGTACTTGAAGACGTCGAGAAGGTGGAGGGCTTCAAAGCCGAAGAAGGATGCCAGGAGTCCGCCGATAAGCCCCATATAGGTGCCGGCTCCGGCTTTCTTGACGATGCCGCAGCCCACGACGAAGGGGATGGCGACGAAGAGGTACGAATGGCCGGGGAGGTGGAGGGAGAGGGTGATGAATGCCTTTGAGAGGAAGACGAGGGCGCCGCAGAGGGAGAGCACCGCCGTCTCGTAGAGGGTGAAATAAGATCTGGTCACCATGCCGCCTCCGCAGGCTGCGTCTCCAGCCGTAAGCAGAAGGTGTCGGGCTGTGGACGGTCGACGGCGATCAGCAGGCAGACGAGGTTGAGGCGGCTTCCGCCGGTGTGGGTGACATAAAATTGGCCTGAGGCCGGGGCGCCGGTGACGATCTCCCCTTTCCGTTTGTCCAGGTCGGTGGTGAGGTGGAGGGCGTCCTGCCCGCCCCCTTCGGATGGGAACCAGAGGTCGATCGTCCCGGCGGCGATCTCGTCGGGGCCGAGGCCTTTGGTGTTCGCGAGCCTGACCCTCACCAGGTTGCTCCGTTCCAGGGGGGCAGCCTTCGGCGCTGCATCGCCGGCCGGGGCGGTTCCGGTCACGGTGTATCCGCTGCTGCCGTAGCCGTCCTGCCTGGATGTTCTGGAGGTGACCGGGAGGGTCGTGGTCCCGTAGGGATAAAAGGCTGCGGTTCCGGCGAGGTTCTCGAAGGTATAGTTCACGGAGACCGCCTGTCTCCTGAAGAGGGCCGGGTTGCCCCCGTACGGGGTGTCGTTGAGGAGGACGAAGCAGAAGTACCACTCGTGCCCCTCCGGCGTACCTGGCAGGGTGTTGAGGGAGAGCGGCACCGCATAGGGGCGCCAGTCCTGCGGGCCGTACAGGAAGTCGGCCCCGGCGAGGGTGATCACCGATTGGGCGAGGGGGAGGGGGGTCGCTTCGCCTGTCACCGCCATGGTCTCCCCCTCGATATAGACCTGGAGCCCGAATGCAATGATGGTAAAGAGGGTAAGCAGGGCGAATGCGGTGATTATCCTCTTTCTAAAATCCATCTCAGTCTCTCTTCACCGCGATCAGGTCGCCGCCGTTCTCTTCGACGAAGAGGATGATCTTTCCGCCGACCGGGCAGGGCTTGACCGATTTTCCGGCGTCGTTCCTGACGAACCCTGAGGTGACGGCCCTTCCATCGAGGGTGTAGATGCCGTCCAGACCCGCGGCAAGGAGGTCGGGGACCTCGGCCGGGCCGGTGATCTCCCGTATGCGGCCGACCTGGAGGAACCTGCCGTCGTTTCCGGCGCATGCAAGCCCGAGCCCGGCCATCGATCCGATGACGCCGTCTTCGGTTCCGCCGAGCCCTTCAAGCCTGATCCCGAGATTTTTTGCCAGTGTCCTGGCCTTTTCCTGGGTGAGCACGGTCGATTTTGCGTCCCTGCCAAAGGCCATGAGAGCGGGAGAGATCCGGGATGCGTCGGCGACGGCGAGGCCGGGGTCGCTTCCCTCGATGAAGTCGTCGAGCATCATCTCGCGCGCCTGCGAGAAGATATCCGGGATGTCGCTCTCGACCGCATCGGGGAGGTGGATGACGGCGCAGGAGTTGTGCGAGGTGTAGGGTATTGCCTCGTTCACATAGAGCTGGTGACGGGTGATGCCGAACACCCTGAAATTCTCTGCGAGGGCTGTGCCGACGCTCCGGGCCAGCCGTCCGGTCCCTCTGGACTCGAGGTTGTCGGTGTCGTCCATGGCGATGTATACGGTCATATGGATCTGATGTACTGTAATGTGGAATGGGATAAAAGTCTGTGGAATTTATTCGAGAAAATGGTGGCGCAATAGGGATATTTCTGAAGGTTCATGAGTTCATCTAGTTAAATGAACTCGGTTAACTCGTCCTCGCCTCCCCGAGGTATTCCCTGATCTCACGGGACATTTTATTGAATTCGTCACTTTCTGGCTCTCTTCCAGCAAATGCCACGCGGCTGCAGGTGTCAAGCACCGTTTCTGCCCATATACTCGCCGGATCATCGGCGCCGAGGAGGGCGAGGGCTTCCCCGTCGGTGATCTCAGATCCCGATCCGTGCGCGAGGGCGATCTGCCTGCGCAGGGCGCGTGCGGCGCCCCGGTAGGCGGGGACCATCTCCCCGGCGGCGAAGCGCTCCTCTGCGAGGGCAAGGATCGCCGCGGGCGAGGGGGCGCCGTCGGCCGGACTCTCGTGCTCCGGAGTCTCCGGGCCGCCCATCTGCCGCCGCCGCATCGCCAGCGCAAACGCCCCGACGAGACCGACCATGAGGGCGGCGAAGGGAATCCAGTTGAACCGTCTCTGGAGGCTGACTTCCTGCACGGCGCTGTCCGCGATCGTGGCGTTGATGAAGGCCGCCCCCTCTCCGAAGGAGAAGGCGAGTTGCTCGCTCTGGTGGGTGGCGTTGATCGTCGTGCCGCCCCTGGGCAGGCCCTCGGTGGTGAGCTGGCTCATATAATCGTAGAAGGTTTCGTTCTCGGCAAGGAGGGCGGGCACGTCGAGGGAGGCCGCCGTGTCCAGGCGGGCGAACCTGAGATCGTCGTCCATCGCTCCGCTGATCTGCGCTCCGGTGCCGCCGTCTCTCTGGTAGGAGAAGAGAAATGTTCCTGCCGCCGGATCGGCGGTGTTCCCGGTTCTGGCAAACCCTTCGGCGCGAAGCCTGCCGTCGAGATCCGCAACCGTCGGGTCGGCCATGGCCCGGGAGAGGAGATCCTCCGTTGCCGCCGCGGCGGCGCGGTCTTCGGCGGCCATCGCCTCCCTGAGGACTGCGGCGTCCTGCACCGTCTGTCCGGCCTGGACGGCCCGGTCGATGGCGGTTCCGCCCGACTGCGCCTGAACTCCCGGCGATGCGGCGGCTGACGACGTCACCTGAGCGGCAGGCTCTGTTGCAGGGATCGATGAGGTTTCCCCGAGGAAATGGATCAGGATCTCCGGCAGGACGGCGGTCTGCCCGTCGGATCCGGTGAAGGAGACCTTCAGCGTGAAGGTGGCCGGGGCATCCGGGGCGCCGGCGTCGACGGTGATGGTCGTCATATCACGGAAGATCGTCAGGCTTTTTGTCTGCGTCCTGCCGCCGCCCTGTGCGGCGTCGGCGGGGACGACTGCAACCGTCAGCATCCCGGGAACGTTCGTGCCCCCTCTGTTGTCCACGTCCAGGGTGATCTCCGCCTCCTCGCCGACCTGAAAAAAGTACTCGCTCTGGGGAGCCGAAAGCACGATCTCCGCCGCGGCGCAGGCGCCCACCGCACCGAGGAGGAGCAGGAGGGCGAGGAGGGGGCAGCGTCTGTTCACGGCAGGATCCGCCCCCTGCCGTACCTGAGCCAGCACTGGACGAGCAGGACGAGGATGGCGGCGACAGAGAACGCCGCCTCGATCCCGGTCTCTTCGGGCTCCCGTTTGATCTCGCCGGGGAGTGCGGCGTAGATCTCCTTCAGGGTCGCCCCGTCCACCGACCTTAAGTACGCCCCACCGGTCTCTTCGGCGATCTCTTTCAGGGTGGCTTCGTCGAGGTCGGCATACTGCGCCGTCCCGTCCGCCCCGGTCCCGATCCGGACCGCCCCGGTCGAGCCGAGACCGATGGTGTAGACGCGGACCTCCCGCTCCACGGCGAAGGCTGCCGCTTCGGTGGGCGAGATCACGCCGGCGTTGTTCACGCCGTCGGAGAGGAGGACGACCACTTTTTTCCTGTTCGGTATGGCGTCGGCCATGTCCACGGCGAGAGCGAGGCCGTCGCCGAGGGCCGTGGGGCCGTCTTTGAGCCGGATGGCCATGAGTTTTGCGATCACCCGTTCGTGTTCGGGCGAGAGGTATGCGGCGCTCATCGCCCCGGCCTCGAAGGTGACGACGCCTGCGTAGTCTTCGGGCTCAAGCCCCGAGAGGAGTTGTTCTGCTGCCGATTTTGCGGCTTCGAGTCGGTTCGGGGGATAGTCGGTCGCCGCCATGCTCCCCGAGGTGTCGATGGCGAGCACGACGTTCACGCCCTCGTGCGTGCCTTCGAGGGGGATGTGCGGGCCGGTCAGGCCGACGACGATGAGCCCAATGGCGAGGAGGGTGAGGAGAAAAAGTGTCAGTGGGCGCCGGGACGGCCTGCCTGCCGCCTTCTTTACGAGGTCGAGGCGGGAGAACGCCATTGCCTCAGTCTTCCGCCGCGCTGTGGCCCGTTTGTAGAGGGTGTAGAGGACGGGGAGGCCGAGAAGAGTGAGGAGCCAGAGCGGATGTGAAAAACCGGCCATTTATCTTCTCCCGTGGAGGGCGTCTGCAAGCCCGGCGTCCATAGGGACGGTCACCAGGGGTGTTCTGCATCCGGCCGCGTCGCGTGTGAGGTCCTGTTCGGCGAGTGCGGCGGCCGCACGGTAGCGCTCCCTGAAGGCGGGGTCAGAGGTGTCGACGACGGTCTTCTCACCGCTCTCGGCATCCTCCAGGGCGACGAGGCCGAGGTCAGGGAGGTCGTGCTCGATGGGATCGGCGACCCTGAGGAGGACGACCTCGTGGCGGTGCCTGAGGAGGGCGAGGTCTCTGGAGAACGGCGGGGATAGGAAGTCGGAGATGACGGCGATCGTGCACCTGGGGCGTACCGCCGATGAGAGGAAACGGGCAAGGGCGGGAATGTCGGTGCCCCCGGAGAAGGGCCGCCGTTCGAGAAGGGCAGAGAGGAGGACGGCGGTGTGCCGCCGCCCTCGCCGGGCCGGGATGCGTTCCTCCACCCGGTCGGAGAAGAGGCAGAGACCTGCCCGGTCGCCGCAGGACTCCGCCCCGAGGATGAGGGCGGCGGCCGCCTCGATCGCCGTCCTCTCTTTTCCGCCGAATCCCGCGGAGGCCGAGCAGTCGACGGCGACATACAGGGTCATCTCGCGATCCTCGGCATATTCGCGCACAAAAGGGTCGCTCCGGCGGGCGGTCACCTTCCAGTCGATGGCCCTGACGTCGTCGCCCGGAACATAGGCCCTGATCCCGGCGAACTCGATCCCCTGCCCGACGAGGGCGGACCGGCGGGCGCCGGCGAACTGCCCGGCGGCGGAGAGGACCGCCCGCAGGGGCGCCGGCCGCACCCGCCTGATCAGGTCGGCGACGTCCTCCATCAGGGCACCTCGACGCTTCCGAGGACGGCATCGACGATCCCGTCGGTGCTGACGCCGGCGGCGTCGGCGGCATAGGTGAGGAGGATCCGGTGCCGCAGGGCGTTGTGGGCGACCTTCTTGATGTCGTCCGGGACGATGTAGCCCCGCCCGGCGACGAGGGCGCGGGCCTTTGCGCCGAGGACGAGGGAGAGGGTGGCGCGGGGCGAGGCGCCCCAGGCGATGGAGGCGGCGAGGCCGAGGCCGTAGTCGGCCGGGCGCCGGGTGGCGTCGACGATCCTGGCGGCGTACTCCCGGACGGCGGCATCGGCATGGACGGCTCGCGCCGCCGCCTGGATCCTGGCGAGATCGGCGGCCGAGAGGACGCATTCCGGGCTCGCCGGCACGCCGGCGGTGTAGCGGTCCAGGATCTCCACCTCGTCGGCAACGGTCGGGTATGCGATCCCGAGCTTGAAGAGGAAGCGGTCGACCTGCGCCTCCGGGAGGGGGTAGGTGCCCTCTGACTCGATCGGGTTCTGGGTGGCGAGGACGAAGAAGGGGTCGGGGAGCCTGAGGGTCTCGCCCTGTATGGTTACCTGCCGTTCCTGCATTGCTTCGAGGAGGGCGGACTGCACCTTCGGCGGTGCCCGGTTGATCTCGTCGGCGAGGATGATGTTGTGGAAGACCGGGCCTTTCACGAGGGAGAACGATCCCTCTCTCTGGTTGTACACCGTGGTCCCGGTGATGTCGGAGGGGAGGAGGTCGGGGGTGAACTGGATGCGCGCGAACGAGCAGTCGATGCAGGAGGCGAGCGTCCTGACGATGAGCGTCTTTGCGAGGCCCGGCACCCCTTCGAGGAGGACGTTGCCCCCGGCGACGAGGGCGAGCAGAAGATCTGAGACGGTTCCGTCCTGCCCGACGATCGCCTTCTGCATCTCCTCCTTCACCGGCAGGAGCATCGCTCTGCACGTTTTCGCCTCCCTGGCGAGGTCTTCTATCTTCGATTCGGTTATCTCCAACGGGATCACAGCCGTAAATCAGATCAGTTCTTGCAGGCGACCGTTATTACTCTGTTGATTTTTCTGCTTGTGTTCAGTATACTATGTTGACTGCGATTTGTCGCCCCGAGATCTGTCTTTTTCAATCACGAGGATTGCCTGACCGGGCGAGTGCACTGTTGGGTGTGTCCGGAGGATCAAAGCGAAAGTTATAAATTTTCTGGGGTTATCAAACTATTCTGTTTGATTAACTCAAAATGTTAATCAACAAATCTGAACAGACTGGCTGACCACACCATCGAGGGATACACACAAATCGCCACAGGGAGATCATACGCACGAGGCGCCACAATACCCTGCCGGGGAGAGATCAGGTCGATGTCCTGGTTTCATGACACTCTTCAGCACTGCACGTCGCTCTCCGGTTTCACTCGCAATCGTCCTGCTGTCGGGGATGCCCATCCCCACCCTCCCTCTCTGAAAGGATTGTAGGGGGGCTTTTTCGCTGCTTTTATGCCATTATTATCTTCCTTTTTTCGATCTAGTCAATTTTATGTCATTAACTTGAACCAGAATAAAAACGTATATATTCTGCAATCTCGATCTAATTATTTCATTGATCATTTCTTGATGTTAAACAGTACATATTGACTATTCCCGTCAAGATTCTGTTTTTCTCCTGAAATGGCAGGTGAATGCATACATGACGACCAGATTATCGAAAACGGGCAGAGGGCACCTGCGGTGGATCGCCGCAGGGCTCCTCCTGCTCCTTCTCTTCAGTATCGTTCCGGCTTCGGCCG
>Ga0209269_1000345_pt1 | contig 47875 bp, 46 predicted proteins | sample MTBAKMMethaMetaG_FD_187455 | JGI IMG/M metagenome (GOLD analysis project Ga0209269, IMG submission 187455) | Enrichment culture microbial communities from Arthur Kill intertidal strait, New Jersey, USA, that are MTBE-degrading - MTBE-AKM (Arthur... | ecosystem: Environmental > Aquatic > Marine >... | reverse complement strand
CAGCCGCATTTGCTGGATGGCAATAGCATTCAACTTTCGCAACCGTTCATTCTGTTCCATGCCCTCGCTGATGAAGAGGGCGTTGAAATTCTCCAGATTGGAGAGGCAGACCAGTTGGGCGCTGTTAGCGTAATCCCTGATATTGCCTTTCTTATCGGGATTGCTTTCCCGCCAGTTTTTCGCGGTCATGCCAAACAGGGCGATGTTCAAGACGTCAGCCTCACTGGCATAAATATTACTGAGTTGTTTCCCTGTCACTTGAGGCGGAATCAGGTTTTCCTTAATAGCATCGGTGTGGATGCGATAATTGATCCTGGCCAGATTTCTTTTAATGTCCCAACCGAGCTGGCGCTGTTCCTCTTCCTTGAGCCGCTGGAATTCCTTGATCAGGTAGAGCTTGAATTCTACGGATATCCAGGAGGCGAATTCGAAGGCGATGTCCTTGTGGGCATAGGTGCCGCCATAGCGTCCTGATTTGGAAAAGATCCCGATGGCATTGGTCTTTTCTATCCACTGTTTGGCTGTAAGAATGAAACTGTTGAGGCCGGCCTGCTTTCTAAACCCATCGAATTCGATGGGTTTAAAATCAGGGTTGTTCAAATGTTCCCAGATGCCAAGAAACTCAATTGTATTCCTGTTTCTCAACCAGTTCTGAATAATGTAATCTGTCCGGTTGGCATCCTTGTAACGGGCAATATCCGTGATACAGATATAATCCGTTTCTTCCTTATTGAAGATGGCAATATCTCTCCCTTTCACATTTAACTTGGCCATTATATCAGCCCTTCCTGCAGTTAGATTGATCTGTGTGAATCCACAATTTCCAGTGCGTCAGAAGATTTAATACCGGAAACACACTGGATAGTTCAATCTGATCACCTAATTCCCTTGCTTCTGTCCAGACCGCCAGTTTGTCGGTCATGTTATCACTTCGCCAGCGATAACAAGCCGCAACCGAAGGCTTTGCCTGGTCCAATGCCTTTCTGCACCAGCTCCTCAAGGCTGGCCGGGTCGGTAACAGCTAACGTTCCTTGAAAGCAAACGGGCTGGACCTTCCCGATTCGTTTTTCACTTGCCTTGCGGAAGTTCAATGGTAGTCGTTTCTCGACCTCAACCGTCTTGATTTCCGCAATCCCCGCAAGTTTCCGAATCAGCCAGACCTCCAGTTCTTCGTCCCGGACAAGAGGGACCCTACATTTTTTTACTTCTCCCTTGGTGGTCAGACGCCCTCCTTCGTCATTGATGGTTTTGACTGGATTCGCCAAGAGTTTAAAGCGGAGATTTTGCCCTTGGGTCAAGGATAGCGTGTACTGTTTGCTGCCAAGCAGTCTTGCCTCGTTTATCGGTGCGTCAGCGCCCAGTGGCTCCCGTAGAGACTGCATCAAAATTTCTGAATCCCGCTGACCGGAGCGTTCCACCCGGAAAAGGAAATCTCTCGCGGCGTCGGCATCGGTCGGGAAAAGCTTCCATAAGGCCCGATGAATTTCATAAGGGTTCCGGCAGGCCGCGCCGCTGATCATGACTTTACTCAGATACATTGGCCCCTCCATACACGTAGACGTTACGGGTAGCGAATTGACGGGGCTGCCGGACCAAAGGGACATCGCGTACCCGGATGGTCCGTACCTCGCCCGCCTCCTCGCTGTAAATCGTCCCGCCAGCCGGCTCGACGCTTCGCAAGGCGCCTATTGCATTTTCGGCCGAAACCCGGGCCACAAAAAGGGGCCGAGCCAGAGGGCAGCTCCGCCGCCCCAGATAGGGCGTGAAGATCGGGGTCTTCGTAGCCAGATCGAGCTCGTCGAGAGGGATTGCCGGGGAAGGGGCATTCCAGACCGCGATGGTATAGGACGCATCGAAGAGGTATTCGCGCCAGGTCTGGATCGTTTCATGGCTCTTCAACCCAGCATAATCTTCCCGCGCATCTTTGACGGTGTGGTAATCGGTGGCCTTGATCATCGGCAGAGCTTTTTTGCTCCCATCACGTTTGGTCAGAAAGCGTTCTTCCTTGAGCACCGCGAAACAGACGCTGTCGGCCAGTTGCTGGAGACGCTCCCGGTTGTTTCGACGGATGCCGAGGCAGGCGCCGAGCAAACCGAGCAGAGCGCTTCGGGTCGGGAAGTTACCGGACGGCCTCTTCCCTTCGAAGGTATGCTCTCCCCAAGCCTGCATGGGGCCTTGGAGTTTAAGGATCAGAAAGTCTGTCATCACTTCTTCTCCTGACCGTTGTTGACAATCCAGGTCTTCAGGTCGGCCAGATTTGCCTTTCTGTTGACCCCGGGGGGGACATCGACACCGCCGAGGAGAAATTCTCCACAGCGCTCATCCAGGCCGTAGCCGGTGTGGATATCCTGCCAGTATTGATGCAGGGCCTTAATCGACGGTTCCTTGAAGCCACTACCGTTGTATCCGCGAATCGGTTTTTCGAAGGCGTTGGCCAAGGAGACCGGGATGTCGGAGAAGGAAACCATGGCCAGGTCGGCCAGGTTATAGGCGGCAAAGGTCTGCTGTTTGGCCGAGGGGACGACGGTCGCCAACATGTGGAGCAGGTGAGCGGCAATCTCCAAGGCCTTTTCGCGGGGGGCATTGCCAAGGTTTTCCTGCAATTGCCCAAGGTTCAGGCTGGCATACCGGTAAAAGACGCCGCTGGAAAATTCCTGGGTGTCGAGATGGCCGGAGCCCAGTTCCTGCAGATCGTCCACGGCGGTGAACCAGTCGATATCGGAATCGATGCCATGGGTGGTGATGGCGTGGGCGACGGCCAGGGAGCCGTCAACTGTAGTCATCAATCCAGATGTGGCCATTCTGCCTGAAAAGGCAACATCTGTCGCCGACCCGATTGCCTTCAACAACGCATCTTTATTGTCCTTAAGTCGTTTGTCGATTTTCTTCCCGAACGCCGCATCAACAAAACTTTCATGGGATTTTTTCTTTTTTCCTTTCTGCTTCTCGAAATCCAACCGTGCCTTTTCTTCTTCCTCGGAAGACAACCCTTCCTCTGTAACCTCTTTGATAATTTGACAGATAATCTTGAATTCTTCCTTTATCCAGGGAGCAACGGCAAGCTTCTTTTCCGTGTTCTTGCCGCTGGCACTCTCCTCCTGCTCATCGTCAGATTCGTCTTCGGCCGTTTTCGTTTTTGCAAATCGCTCAAGAGCCGCTTTAATGACCTTTTCCTCGAATTCATTCCCGAGTTGTTTCAGAAATTCACCCTTCAGAAGTTCGAGGTTGCGGCTGCGAATACTCGACTCGCCCAAGTGTTGCCGATAGTAGTCGCTTTTGCGCATAGCCCGTTTCAGGCTCTGGCTGGAAATGCGCACCCGCCGTTCGCCGCCGAAGAGGGCGGACTTTTGCATGTTCATGTCGTCCCGGTTGAGACAGGACGGGGAGTGGGAGATCAGGACGTGGAAGTTGATAAAATTTTTCATGGTCATACGCTCCTTGTGGGTTTTTCAGTTTGCGGACGAGTTGAGAAAATATTGTTCCAGAAGGTCCCGCTTGCTTCGGTCATTCCAATCCCATATGGTTTTCGCCGCCTTCGGCCAGTTGACGACCGGTTCCGCCATCTTGAGTATCCTGCGCAGTTGGATCATGTCGTTGGGTGCGGTGCTGCGGATCACCTGAAAAAGTCGTTTCTCGCTGACCGCCGCCCTCCCTCCGTCCCATTTTTTCGCCAGCGCTTCCCCAAGGGATATGGGGTGATCGGTATGATCCTTGATGCATGGCAGGCAGAAGATCAGGCGCTGAACGGCCTCCTTCTCCCACTCCTTGTTGCCCATGCCGCTGAAGAGCCGGTAGAAGGCCGGGATCTCAAGCAGGTCCTCCGGCCTGTTGGCCCGGCGCAGTTCGGCGCGGGGGCCGGGCGGCAACTGTTGCCATTTCCGATACAGCTTCATGAACTCATCCTTGCGTTCCATGGTCATTCCTCCTGTCCTGTTGAGGCTTAAGGGCATGCAGATGTTTGAAGAGAGTCTTCCGGGAGACGGCCATGGTGCGGACCAGTTCCGGGTCGTTCAGATAGGGACGGACGCCGTCCTCAAAGAGTTCGACGGCGATGCGATGGAGTTTTTCCCGCATGGCTCGAAGGGCTGGGGTGGGCGCGGAAAAATCGATGTTCGCCAGGGTATCGAGAACGGTATCTTCTGATCGGCGATAGAATTGCTCTTTTGCGACTTCATGCACAGAGACCCCGGAACCTTTGACTTTTGCTCCTTGGACCTCCTTTAATCCTTTGAAAAAGACATAAAGAGCCTTGTTCAAAGCGTCCCGATAGCCGAGAGCCAGACCGACAAGTTCATGTACGGCCCCTGTATTATTGCTCCAGCCATCATTGAGAAAGATCGACTCATGGCGGCGTTCCAGAATTGAGGCCTGGTTGTTTCGATATCCCCCGGCATTGAGTTTCAGGCTGCGAATGAGTCCCTGGGCTTGCCGGATAACAGCGGCTGGCTCTTGTCCCTCATCCTTGCCATCGATCTCACGCTGAACGACGAAACGGCTCAGTTGGGTCCAGGCGGGGGCGGTGGTCGTGAAGGAAAGAAACCTCTCTTTACGTTCACCTTTCTTCACTGTTGCCGTGCGAGCGCCGTGGGGGTGCGGCCATAAACCGGAAACCGTGTAATTAAACTTGGCTTTGTTGAATCCTGTATAGAAACTGGTAGTCGCCCCACCACAACAGCAGCAAAACTGCTCATCACCGCCGGAAGCAAGAAGTTCGATATGGGCTGGCTGCCAGAAAAGCCCCCGGAATAAATCGATTCTCTGAGCAGAAATGCTATCTCCGGCTTTGATCGGTTCGACCCAGGTGGGGGGTTGCATTTTCGACTCATTATGCCAAGGAAAATTCGCCATCACCTTGTCGAAACTCAAAACGTTGAGCCAAATCGTCTGCCGGAGATGTTCACCTTGAACAAGCGTAGTGATTGGCGCTCCGCCCCGAAGGCTCCCTTTGAACCCTCCTCCGAAACTGGGGGCGTTGCTGGCTTGATTGAACAGGGCGATCGCCACGCATCCGCCGCAAAGCCAGTTGCCAAGTCCGGGTTCGTTTACAAAACAGCTGTTGGTGGCTCCGGTAACTCCAGCAAGGAGCTTATCCATCGGGGTAGGCTCCTTAGCCTGTACCCCTCGCAGCTGCATAAACGGAAAATCCGGGTGATCGAGGCGAAACCACTCTCTATACGGTGCAATGCCTGTGGCGAAGGCATCCGGCGGCACGGGTGCGACAATCCTTTTCTTCAGCTCGGCAACGTTTTTTGGGGTGAAAAAGACCTGGGCCATGCAGATGAGCAGTTGCAGGGCCGCAAGTTCCATGTCGTCCCGAGGCAGGCATAACTCCCACTTGCCGTCCCGGCACAGGAGTTCTTGTAAGGTGATTTTCTCCGACTGGCCCGTTGGCAAGGGCCGAACCGGAATCCAGGGTTCAGTCAGTAGATTCATTTCGTCCTCTCCAGTCCTGTTTCGCGTCGATAGCGAAGAACCATCTTCTTTGCCTCTCTCTCAAATCCTCCCTCCTTTGGATTCATCTCCAGCCATTGGCGACCTTCGTCGTCTTTCTCCAATACTTCCATCAGCCACAACCCCCAACGGGCCGGGACATTGATAGCGTTCATGGCCAGTTCTTCTGCCCGGCAGGATTCTTCCATGGCATCGACCAATTCGCCGTCGAGCAAGCGGCGACCTTGAGGAGAATTCATATAGGGGATGATGGTCAGGCCCATCTCATCGTCACGGGTCACGGCCACCACCTTTTCATCGCTGTCCGAAAACGGCGTGATCTCAAAGGCCTGCTGGATCATTTGCTTGGCGGCGAAATGTTTTTGCCAGACCCGGTCCACATATGCTGCGAAGCCTGTCTCGACGTGTTCCGGTTCGTTTCCCCACGCCTCTTCCTGGTAGACCGGTTCGATCCAATCCCGGTAAGCGGAGGGAAAGACGATTTTACCATAGGGAGCGGCAAGAAGTTTTTGTTCGGTGCGCCACAACACCCGGGTGTCGGCATATATCTTCCCGGTATAGCCGTAGTCGCCGTCCAGAGGCAGCAGGATCGTGCATAGCGGTTCCTCGAGGCCTTCCGGTCGCCTGTCGCGCCGATGCCGGTGCAAGCGACCTAGCCGCTGAAAGAGGAGGTCGACCGGGCAGAGTTGCGTGACCAGCCAGTCGAAATCCACGTCGAGTGACTGTTCCACCACCTGGGTCGCTACCAGGACTCTGCCCTTGTCCCGAAGCCCTTCCGGTCCATATCGGTTGATGATCCGCCCCTCGACGGCCTGCCGATCCTTGAAACGGAAGCGGGAGTGGAAAAGATCCACCGGCGCGGAGCTGATCGCACGGAGTTTATCCGCGACCCGTTGGGCGTCGTTGACCAAGTTGCAGATAACCGCCACCTGGACGCCACCCTCGGCGGCCTTGGCGACGCGATCAAGAAGGGAGTACTCCGGGAATAACCCGGCGGCCGTCAGGCATTCGATGTTCACTTCCACGGCGGCCGGCTGTTCGTTCTCGTTGAGCGACACAAAGGTTGGGACTGACATGCCTGCCCGGGTGATCAGGGGATAGGGTGTGGTACTGTCGACCAGAATTTCGTGCCCGGGCTGCCACGCTTCGCAAAGTTTTTGTTTCCGCGCGCCCGGCAGGGTGGCGGAAAGCAGGATGGCCGAAGAACCGGCCGCGCGTTGCTGACGCAATACCTCTTCGAGCAGGCCGTACATATAGGCGTCATAGGCGTGGACCTCGTCGACGATCAGCACGCTGCGGCCGACTCCAAATCCTCGCACGAAGCGATGCTTGACCGGCAGGACGGAAATCAAGACCTGATCGATGGTACAGACCCCGATCTGGCCGAGAAAGACCCGTTTGCGACTCTCCGCCAGCCAGGCACCGCATTGCACCCAGCCGTCGGGTTCCATCTCGTCAGCTTGCCCCCTTCGCTTGAGATTGGCGAACTCCTTGTTGAAACGGGCCGAGCCGTGGGCCAGTAAAAGATTCGGCGAATCCTGGAAGAGCTTGCCAGCCAGTTTTTCCAAACGTCCCAGCATTGCATTGGCGGTGGCCTGGGTCGGCAAGGCAAAAATCAGGGAATCCGCATACCCCGAGTCCAGCAAACGCCAGGCGTAGGCAAGAGCGGCCTCGGTCTTCCCCGAGCCGGTTGGTGCCTCGATAATGGTCAACCCTGTTTCGAGGGGCAGTTCATCGATTCTGTGTTGCAGGGGCCGGGGCGTAACCCCAGAGGGTAACAATTTCTCGATTCCACCATAATTACATGCGCAACCTTCGATTCCTGAGAAGTCAAAAACGCGCGGTGCATCATCCGATACCTTGCGGTTGAAATATTCCTCCAACTGCGCCGGGTTTTGTTGGAAGGAGAAATTTGTTTCATCACATCTTGAGCCCAGCCAGTCGGCGACAGAGCAGAGACCGGCCAACAATGGCGAGGGTTCCGGGGGGGTATCTGCGATGGAAAGACCGGCCGGGTGAAGAAAAAGCCGTTCAAGCGCTTTAAGCCAGTCTTGGCGCGTGGTTTGGTCGAGTACTGTGAATCTGCCGTCGCATAATATGGGCAAAACGGTGTCGTTAACATACTCAGCTTTTTTTACATGGCCGTGATGGCCAGTAACAGCTTCGATCCAGGGTTTCCACGCAGCCCATTGGGGCGGCTCGCTCTCGTCGAGGAACAAGGAGTCTGCAACTGCCCCACAACCGCACAGTGCGAAAAAATCCTGCTTGAACCACGAAAGTCCGTTTTCTCCGTGCCGATAGCTTACTGATTCGAATGGCGATGGGATTGCCAGACCCTGGCCAGATAGCGGGTATATTGTCTGCCAAACTGCCGGAACTTTCAGTTGGAAGCGGAGGTCGAACTTGCCGTAATCATGGAGGCTAGAGAAATAAAGAACCCAGGCCCGGATCGATTCCAGTGCGTTTGCGTCGTGACCAAAACTGCGACGAATCGTTGGACTGGAGTCCCACCATACCGACACCACCGCTGCCACGTCCAGGCAATGATAAGGGAGCAAATGATAACGGAGCGGTTTGCCCTCCTCGGCCTTCTCCACCTTGCCCCAATATTTAAAATAGGATTCCTCAGTCATCTCTATCTCTCGTGAGAAAAGCGAACTCCGCCCGTGATCTCAGCCTTACCACCCCGCCTGGGACATATGTGCCGGTGACAGAATACTTTTCGCTCTGCGAAAAAAAATCACTCCCCTCAGGTTGCGAACTATTTTTTGGGTGGTGCCACATTATATAAATCATTATACATCGACCGGTTTATCATATAGTGACTACCCCTCTTTTGTTTTTTTTCAAAGAAATGAAAGAATACCCCCTCACCCTCACCCCCTGGAGAGGGAAATTAGTTAGTGTCCGAAATGGTCTTTTTGCCCGATCTCTGCGTATGCTCAAAAAATTATCCTCGGATATTTGGAATGTTGGCCTCTCCCCTTTAAGGTCACAATTTGTGATCTTAAAGTTTTCTCCTCCTCAATCGTCAATTTCTCCATCCATGTCATTTCCCTTCTTTAATTTTATCGTTCCAATAGCCGATATAGGTTACATAGGCCTTTTTACTGGTCAGGAATCTGATGTGCTGCTCAACTCCCAGCCTGTATGTCGGCACACTCGACATGCCCGATCTGCGCGCTTTTTCCAGGCGGTGGTGACCGTCGATCAGGTTGTATCGGCCGAGAGCAATTTCCGCTACGACGACCGGAACGGTAATATCTACCGAATCCAGGTGAGACTCGTTGATGGATGAAAATGCTTTGGGAAAATCGCTTACCGCCGCTTCTTCAAGCGTGAAGCTGTCAGGGTGTTGTTGAATGTATTGGAGGAGTTTTGTGATATTGAATACGAAGATGCCGTTCGGAAACAACTCGTCACCCTCATCAACGGGACATGGCGCAAAATGTTTATCGACCTTCAAGGATTTTTTCATGACCCGGACTCGCCCCCACTCATCGTCTGAACGACCATCTTTACTTACCCAAGCGAAGAAAGATTCGCCTTGTTCACAAAATCACATCATGACACGCTGTATCCCTTTTTTATATCCTTCCATTTCAAACAATTCAAAAATAATCCGCCCCAGGGCTTTTCATTCATTGTACTGCGGGTGGTTGGACAAATACGGACCGAGGAAAAAATTAAGAATGCAGAAGGTAGAATTATGAATTATTGCGGTTGGCAGTCTACGTTATATTCGCAGAATCAAAAACTTAAGCGGGTTAAGCGCCAGGAATTCAAAATTATGGATTTTCCCCTTCAGCATTCTTCATTTATTCATCATCATACCGCATGGGGTTTATCATATAGTGACAACCCTCAATTTTTTTGTGAAGGTAGGGACGTAGTGTTATTTCTGCCGGCAGAAGGAGAGGCCGGCCTGGAAGAATGATTCATCCGGGAAAATTGCCGCGGCGGTTTCGTACAGCTTCAGGGCATTGGCGTCATCTCTGCGGGTTCCGCCATGTCGTCTCCATGCATGGGTTGCAGCAGTGAGAAAGACGATTTTCAGGGTATTAATTCATTTTTCCGCTTCGCCTGCTGCCAGCCAGTCCAGGTAATCCTGAAATACGGCCGGCGCCTGTTCCTTGAAATCGCGCCGGGCCGCGATCATGACCTGATAGTCGTTTCTCAGTCTGGCCCGTTCGGCGGCAACGAGGCATGCATAGGCCCGTGTCTCCGGGGTGGCGGTTTCAACAGAGGGAACGCCCAGGGGCAGCAGTCCGGTCATATATCCGTACATGGGGGCACGTTCCGGGCCATGTTCCCGGACCAGGCCGGTAACCTGAGGGTTGCGGAGCGCCGCCGTATTAACCGACTGTGGAGAAATGAGCAGAGCGGCGGCATACATTTCAGCGGCGGCTTTCTCTTTTCCCTGCATCCACAGAGCATCGGCAAGATACGCACGCAGGCGGCCGTTGTCCGGCAACCGTTCCAGCAGAAGCCGCAGTTCGGTTGTTGCGGCGGCATGATCCTCAAGCTGAAGGTACAGGAATCCCCGACACAAGTCCGGGGGGATGTAGAGCGATTCCCGGTAGTGCATCATCACCAGGAGGCGTCCGAGGAGGGTCCGCCGCAGGATCACGTAGCTCTCGGTATCCCCGAAAGGAAAACCCTGCATTCTCTCCCACAGGTAACGAATGGCCGGTTCCGGATCCAGTTTGTCCGATTCGTTGACACCATCTTCCCAGAACTGCACATCGCGCATGGTGCGAAGGGCTTCCCGATGGCCGGGCAGAACATTGAGCACTTTCTGAAGCCTTTGGCGCGCTCCGGCGAAATCAAGTATGGCAAGGCTCTCCCTGGCCCTGCCGATCTCGATCAGGTCCCATTGAAAAAGATTGAGCTGCATTCCTGTTGTCATTCTTGGCATTGCCGGGATCCACCTGCCGTTCTCCGATGTCCACAGGATTCACGGCAGCTTGGCGGATTGTTCTGCATTGCCCCATCACCGGTTTACCGTGAAATGACAAACCTCACTCTTTTTTCATACAATGTTGATTCCGATAATTCAAATCATGCCAGTTTCCCTTACTCTCCGGCGGCAACGCTGCTGTTCATCGAACATACTGCTCCTGCGTGCCTTTTTGCCCCAGGAAACAGTTTCATTGCGCCTGGCGGGAACGCATAAAAGGAATATACCGGAACGAAGCGGCACGGATTTTCTTGAATTATGGCTGAAAAACAGAATATATAGACCGGAGCAAGGGGAAAGGTTCCCGGCAATCCACTATTTCAGCGAACCGTGTGCATGCAGATAAGACTCGACCACCCTCCGGGCATTCCGGAACCAGAGGATGCAAAAGACGCCGCATGATTCTTCCTGGTGCAATATCCCGCAGGCTTCTCATCCACCGTTCATCTTCACATATATTCAGCATGATGCGCCGTTCATTATCGACCGGTATGACAGGAGGGCATTTCATGTCCCGACTTTCCCGGCAATCACCCGCAAACCGTCCCCAAGCGGACGGGGCTTGAATCCTACGGACAAATATCCATGACAACAGTGCAGAAAATTCTGATTTCACTCATTTTGTTCCTGGCCGCCCAGGTCTTCCCGTGTTCCCCGACCGCGGCCCATGCTGCCTCCTACTCCGGCATCTGGGGAGACAATCAACACGAGTGGATCACCAATGTGACCTTTGGCGCCATCAACAACACCTCCGGGCAAAACGGAAACGGCTACGGGGACTTTACCTACGACAAATCCCGCCTCATGACCCGGGTCCGGCCCAACGGGACCTATCCCCTGAGCGTCACCATTCATCCCGACCTCGAATGGTGTGATGAGTTTGTCACCGCTTTTTTTGACTGGAACCGTGACGGCGACTTTGACGATGCCGGCGAAAGAGTGGCGCTTGCGACCAGAACGTGCTCGCCCGGTCCCCACACGGTCAACGTGAAGGTGCCCTCGAACGCCAGGGGCGGCGAGGTCCGGATGCGAATCGTCCTGAAATATTACAACCCGCCCCCAAGTTTCGGCGATATTGATGAGGGCGAGGCCGAGGATTACACGATTCTGGTGGACTATCCGGCCCTCACCGGCGACAACCGGAGTGAATGGATAACCAATGTAAGCATTGGTAATATCAATAACTCCAGCGCCCGCAATGGAAACGGCTATGGAGACTACACCTTTTGGACCACCGGCAGGACAGCGGAAGTCGTCCAGGACCAGAGGTACAGACTGGGCGTCTCCATTGCCCCCGACCTTGACTGGTGTGGGGAAAACATTACCGCGTTCCTGGACTGGAATCATGACGGCGATTTCAACGATTACGGCGAGAGAGTGGTCCTCGCCGCCGGAACCTGCTCCCCCGGTCCCCATGTAGCCCATCTCAAGGTGCCGATCAACGCCGAGCCAGGCAGGACCCGCATGCGGATCGTCCTGCGGTGGCGGTTCGCCCCCACACCCTCCGGATACTTTTCCGGGGAGGCGGAGGATTACACCCTCATGGTGAGAAAGAGGGACTTTCCCTGGCACATGTTCATCCCTGCCGCCACCGGCATGGGAAGATAGCCCGCGACCATACGGCAAACCGGCCTGTCCGGAGGCCGGCGCCTGCCTCCGGACGGTCGTTTTCCAACTTATCGTCCCGTCTTCCTTGCGTCAGCAAAGGGAATGATTATTTATTTCTCGTAATATGGGACAAAATGCAGTATGTTTGTTTTTTATGTTATGTACAGCCAAGCAGCAGCCTTCCGTGAATTCTACCCTTCCGATTCTCTTTCCGCTCCCGCACGTTTCGAAAATCGTTGAAGTACCTGCTGATCACCTGAAACCGAAATCGCCGCGCTCCTGTCCCTGACCACGGAAAACCCGACAGGCGCCGGGCCATGACCGAAACCGGCATGGCCGCACCTCTGTTCCGCCGCCCCGACCGCTGCCGGTCGAACTGACCTGCTGGACCACGGCGGCAACAAACAGAAAAGGAAATAAATGACACAAGAACACGCAATCGATACCATGAACAACGACGGAACAACAGTGAGGGGCGACGATGCCGTTATCCCCGCTGCCGGTCCGGCCGCATCCGGCCCGGAAATAACCCGGTTCGAGGACCTCGGGCTGCCCGAAGAACTCCTGACCGCGGTCAACAGCCTCGGCTTCACCTCCTGCACTCCGATCCAGGAAGCAATCCTGTCCCGGGTCATTGACGGCGGCGACGCCGCCGGCCAGTCCCAAACCGGGACCGGCAAGACCGCGGCATTCCTCATCAGCATCATGACCCGCCTGCTGCGCGATGAAACCGCCGAACATCAGCCTGGAAGCCCCCGGGCCCTTATCCTGGCCCCGACCCGCGAACTGGTGTGCCAGATAGAAAAGGACGCCCTCGATCTCGCCCGCTTCACCTCCCTCACCGTTGCCTCGGCCTACGGCGGAATCGCCAGCGACCAACAGCGCCGCCAGTTCATCAACAAGCGGGTGGACATCCTGGTGGCGACTCCCGGCAGACTGCTGGATTTCATGCGGCAGAAGGTCATCCGCCTGGGCAGGGTGCGGACCCTGGTCATCGACGAGGCGGATCGGATGCTGGACATGGGCTTTATCCCGGATATCCGCACCATTGTCCACAACACGCCGCCGAAAAACGACCGCCAGACCCTCTTCTTCAGCGCCACCATGACCCCGGAGGTGCTGCGTTTATCCGAACAGTGGACCAACGCGCCGGTCAGGGTGAACGTCGAATCGGAACAGGTGACGGCCGACAGCCTGGAGCAGATCGTCTACATGGTAACTGTCCGGGAAAAATTCACCCTCCTCTACAACCTGATCCATCAGCAGGACTTTACCCGGGCCATCATCTTCTGCAACCGCAAGGATGAGACCAACCGGCTCTATACGCGCCTGCTGGAATACAACATCCACTGCACCATGCTTTCAGGTGATGTGCCGCAGTATAAAAGAATGAAGCGGTTGGAAGATTTCCGGGCGGGCAAATACAGCATCCTGGTGGCCACCGACGTGGCCGGCCGGGGAATCCACGTTGAGGGCGTCAGCCACGTGATCAACTTTCACCTGCCCGAGGAACCGGAGAATTACGTGCACCGCATCGGCCGCACCGCCCGGGCCGGGGCCTCCGGCGTGTCCGTCAGCTTTGCCGATGAACGGGAAGCCTTTTCCCTGCCGGATATTGAGGAATACCTCGATGCCCCGCTCCCCTGCATCCAGCCCCCGGTAGAGCTGCTCGCCGCCCTGCCGCCGGTCGCCAGAAGCATGGCACGTCCGGTCAAAAAATCAAGCGGCCGAAACAGATCGCGCCGCTCCAGACCGTCCAGGACCGTGTCCAGGGCAGCCTGATCATTGCGGCCCCCGGGCCGGACCGCGCACAAATAAAAGAGAGGCAGCCGCTGTTCACGACTGCCTCTCCTCCGTCTTTATCCCGTCATACATGAATGTTCGGGCTCAGATTTCTGTATCCTCGCCGAATCTTGTCTTCCACCTTGGAAAACTTCAGATGACGTTCGGATTTACAGGTTCTCCGGACGACGTCATGCAGCTCCCTGTCCAGTTCGTCCATCTGCGATTCAAGGGTCCTGCACCATTCGCCCCGGCACATCGAACTCAACTCGACGACATTGTCTATTTTCTGTTCAAGATCCCGAAAGGTGCTCATACAATTCACCCCCTTTCACGTTACCTTCTCTCCATGTCTTAAATATAATCCCTGATCGGGGAAAAGTCAGGAGCCGGAACATCTTCCCGGCCGGCGGCTTCGCTCTTTCACCCGCAGTGGTTGTTTTTGTTGTCGGCGATTCCCCACTCCCTGCTGACGTGGACGAATGGGAGAAGAGCATGTTTGCGGAACCTTCCTGGGTGGAAGGTTTTTCGATTTCGATGCAGATTTCGATTTCGATGGGATATTTCCTTCGATTGTGTTGAGCCAAGAACAGTGCTGTCATTTCTGATGACCACTGGGTGAGGTCAAGCCGATCAAGCTGCGTTGTCCTCTATTGATAGTTGTCCTGTTTTACTGGACGTGTCCGTCTGTACAGGACTTTTTACCTTGCCCTTCTTTTGTTCCAAAAATCCTCCAGACAGTATTGTTTATATTTTACTCATTGAACTGTTTCCGCTTCTTTTGAACAGAACATGACCGCAGAATGGCCGATGATACTCTATGAGGTTTGAACAATTCTCCTCTTCTCCTGAATTTTCTGCTGCATAAAATATGGCACTGATTTTGCTCGCTATCAATTTGCGGCTGCATCGTCGCCGGTAAAGAGCGGGATCAGCAGAAAAACTCATGTTGAAGTGCTTGGGAGGGGGTCAGGATGAAACACCATTTTTTGCTCCTAATTTGTTTTGCGGTCGGCTTGTCATGGGGAGGAGTTGCCGCAGGCTGGCAGGGAACACAGGTGGAGGATGATCCTCTTGTCCGGATGCCCGGCACCCAGCCGGACGTAACCCTGCAGAACATTGCTGCTCCGTCGGACGAGGTACAGCCTCCGCCCGAACCCACTCCACCGGAAAGCGCCTGCATCAACTGCCACAAGGGTGATAACCCGGACCTCCCGGAGAACCAGGGCCTGCCCTTTTTCCAGTGGCAGGGTTCCATGATGGCCCAGGCGGCCCGTGATCCCATTTTCTGGGCAACCATGACCGTGGCGTCCCAGGATTCCATCTGGGCGGTGGGAACCCCGAACGCCACCGACATCTGTCTGCGCTGCCACTTCCCGGAAGGGTGGCTGGGCGGAAGGTCCTCGGTCGGATCCAACACGTCAGGGGCGGCAAGCGCCTTAAATGGCTCGGCCATGATCGGCAGCGACTTCGACGGCGTCCACTGCGCGGTCTGCCACCGGATGTATGACCCGTTCTTCAACACCGCCGAAACCCGGGAAGGCGTCCTTCTCCCCAACCGGCCGGCCTACTGGGACGAGGCCTTCGGGTACATTTTCGACCCTCAACTCACAGCAACGTTCAACGCCGATGCCGGTCTGGCCGGCAGCCTGACCTACATGAACGGCACCCCGTTCTATGAAATCGACGCGCCCAAGGAGGCGGGCTATACCGAAAACGGCGGCGGCCAGATATTCATCGATCTTGTTTCCGATCCATATACGAATATGCGCGGCCCCTTCGCCGATGCGGCGAACAATCACGCCGGTCCCAACCTCTACAGCCGCTACCACAAGTCGAAATTCTTCTGCTCGACCTGCCATGACGTGTCCAACCCGGTCCTGGCCAACCTGCCTGACCCTCTGGCTTCGGTCCTGAAGACCGAGCAGCAGTCGGCGCACGCCTACGCCCATGTGGAGCGAACGTTCTCGGAATTCAAGTCATCGCTGTACGCCCGCTTCATCAATGTTCCCACCAATCAGGAGTTCCAGGACCTGGGCGGCCCGGCCACGGCCTCCATGTGCCAGGACTGCCACATGCCGGAAGTTCCGGGCGACGTGGGCGCGGCAACCAATGACGAAGGGGTTCTCCGTCCCGTTGATTCCGTTGCCCATCCCGACTCCGGCGTACCGACGCACGACCTCCAGGGCGGCAACATGTGGATGACCCGCATTTTAGCCAGCGTGGATGAGAGCCTGGACGAATATGACCTGACCAATGCGGGACTGTTGGTGAACAGGGCCGGTGAACTGACGCTCGATTTTACCCAGGGCCACGGTCTGGGGGCCGACAACTACGGCAGGGCTCTGCTGGCGGCCTCGGAACGGGCGCAAATCCAGCTTCGCCGGGCGGCCACCATCAAAAATATGATGTTCAATCCCGTGACCGGGGAGCTGTCTTTCCGGGTGCAGAACAATACCGGCCATAAACTGCTGTCCGGGTATCCCGAGGGGAGACGCGCTTTTGTCAACGTCAAGGCCTATTCCAATGACAATGTTGTCTACGAGATCAACCCGTATGATCCGGCCGCCGGCACCTTCAAGGGGGGATTAGACTTCTGGAACTACAACGGCGCCCTGCCCGGCGCAGGTTACGTTGTCCCCGCCCCTGCCGCCCTGGGGCCGAACGAGGAGCACAATGATGCCCTCATTTACGAGGCGGTCACCCGCAGCGATTTGACCGGGGAAGACCACACCTTCCATTTCGCCCTGGCGACCGACCGCTACAAGGACAACCGCATACCACCCAAGGGCTTCGACCTTGCCGAGGCGAAAACCCGCTTGTCCGAACCGGTGGCGCCCGGCGGCATCAAGGACGATGCCGCGACCCCGGACACCAATCTGTACACCCCGGCGGAATATGCCGGCGGCTACGATGCCGTTTCCCTGACGATCCCCGAGGCCGTGGAAAAAAACATCACCCATGTCACGGTCACCCTCTATTACCAGGGCACATCGCGCGAGTATATCGAATTTCTTCGCGATGAAATCAATGGAACGGGAGCCAATCGAGCCTTGTTTGAACCCACCTATGCCCAGGCCAATGAACCTCGACTCAACCCCCATGATGACCCCGCCTATCTGGCCCAGACAGATCCCTTCTTTATGGGGCTGAGGGCCTGGGGCGGCACAATCTGGCAACTGTGGGCCCATAATCACGGTCTGGACGGTTCAACGGCTTCCGTCGACGGCATTGTTCCGTTTACCATGACTTCCGCTTCCGTCCCCGCCCCCGGCGTCGCGCTCTACACCCTCCAACTGATCGGAGACGGAACAGGATATATCGAGGGTATTCCGACCGGGAATATCCTGTGCGACAAAACATCATCGGCCCAGGCCGAATGCATCCTGCCCTACGCGGAAGGCTCGGCGATCAGCATCAGGGCCGTTGCCCGTTCGGGGTCGAAATTCGACGGCTTCACCGGGGACGCGCAGATCAACGGCAACGAACTTACCGATACGATTACCGGAGATGAAACGATCCAGGCGACGTTCAGCCCAGGTATGAATATTACCCTGATGACCGCTGTCATCATCGCGGCGGAACAAGGGGCGTCTGATTGAAGGAACTTCACATCGGCGGGTAATCTCACCCCTCGGGCCGGAACGGACCGGGCAGGATGATGATGACCATCCCGCCCACCAGGACAGCGAGATTACAGACCATGGAAACGCCGTGGAGTCTGGAGAACCGCCGCCGGTCGGGATCGTCCGGGGCGGTGGTTTCAAAGGAGCCGATCCGCTGTTTCAAGTCCGCGGCCCGGGGCTCGAGGAAAAAAGCCTGAAAAGAGGTGAGGCCCAGCATGAGGAGGAGCAGCACCAGGGTCGGCAGAAAATAGCGGCCGCGGATGATCAGCAGGCAGACGACGGCCACGGTCCCGGCGGCCAGGCCCCACTGGAAATAACCGGGGAAGAGGACCCCGACAATGGCGGCGGCCAGGTCGCGGGGCTGGGTGCTGAAGAGAATCGGCGTCAGGACGACGGTGAACAGGGCGGAACCTCCCACCCAGAAGGCGATGGCCAGTCGAAAGAGTGCTGCCGTAATCCGCATGGCTGTTCCTCACAAGGTATTGGTATGCGCGCCTGCTCCTGTTCCGCGGCCCCGCTGCGTCTGCTCCGGCGCCATGGACCGATCCTGCCCGCAGGCAATCCGGCGCAGATAGGCAGGCGTCTGGGCCCTGGCCACCGAGGATAACCGGTGCAGCAGGTCGAACGTCACCCGGTCGATGCCGTACGATTCCCTGATCTCGTCCATCATCCTCACCCAGAGCCGGCAGGTCATCTCGGCATCGGCAAGGGCCCGGTGAAAAATACCGTCGGTGAATATGCCGCAATAGTCAACCAGGGTGCCGAGCTTGTGATTGGGCGCCCGGGGAAACACCCGCCGCGCCGTCAGCATGGAACAGGCCATGATATTGGTCCGCTCCCTGCCGATGTACCTGAACTCGGAATCGAGAATCCTGCGGTCAAAGGCGGCGTTGTGGGCGACCAGGGGATGATCGCCGATAAATTCGGCGAACTGCGCCATCACTTCTTCACAGGGCGGGGCCGCCTCGACCATGTCGTTGCTGATCCCCGTGAAGGCCTCGATAAAGGGACTGATCCGGAATCCCGGATTCATGATGCCCTGGAAATGGTCGGTGACCATCCAGTCATCCAGGCGCACAGCGCCGATTTCGATGGCCCTGTCACCGCAGTCGGTCGACAGGCCCGTGGTCTCGAAATCAAGAATGATGACCGTGGATGTATCCATACTCCGTCCCTTTCCCCGCATTTTTCTCTCCCCGCAAGAAAACGGCCGACCGGTTGGCACCAGCCGGCCGTTGCACACTGCCGCGGAGAGGGTTATTTCATGGCGTCCTTGAGGACCTGGGTGCCCTTGTTGGCCTCATCGATGCAGGCAACCAGCGTCTCCCGGGCCAATTCGGGGTTGTGCCAGCCATCGCTGTTCTCGGCGGTCCACCACTCCCACAACACGTGGGCGATCTCATGCTGGCGGCGGGCCTGGGTCAGGACCTCCTCGGCCACGCCCTTCCTGGCCGCGGCCGCGTAGGTGTCGATCAGAAGAGCGAGGGCGTCCTCGGCCTTGCGCATCTTGCCGCGGGTATAGTTCTGCACCGCCTGGATCTGGTAGAGCTTCTCCTCGACGGTGGAATCCTCGTGGCAGCCCAGGCAGCTTTCCGCCACGTGATGCTTGGGCCTCACCACCTGGTGGCTGGTGTAGGTTTCGCCGGCGCCGTTTTTCTCCTTGGGCATGTGGCAGTCATAGCACTGGACGCCGGCCTTGTCGTGGACGCTGCCCCAGTAGGTCTCCATTTCCGGATGCTGCAGTTTGATCAGACCGGCGCCGGTCACCGCGTGCTTGAAGTCGCGGAACTTGAGCTGGTCATAGTGGGCCAGGATGTCCTTGGCGTTCTTCATCGGGAAATGGTTGGAACGCGGATCGGCCATGGTGAACTTCTCATTGGTCCCGGTGTCGATGCCGGGATTGCAGTTGTACTCGACATGGCACTGACCGCACAGGAGGGTGGAAGGCTTCTCCAGCAGGCCGATCTTGCGGAAGTCGCGGAAATTGACCACCTCGATCATATTCCTGGCGGGATCAGCATCATAGGGACGGGCGCCGTCCCGTTCCACGGCCTCGATCAGGGCGTCGCGGACAACCCTGAATCTGGTGGCATGGGGATCATGGCAATGGATGCAGCCCAGCGGATTCTGCACGTCCCTGATCAGCTCGTTGGTATCCGAGGTGCGGTCCCACATCGCCCGATCATCCTTGTCGCCCATATACTTCCACTTCAGAATCAGATCGGAAGTCTTGCACTGCAGGCAGACCGGATTACCGGCCGCGGCGGTCTGGGGCAGGGTCCTGCCGGTATCCTCGAGCACGTCCCACACCTTGCCGGTACGGGTGTAGCCGAACAGGTCCTTGAACTGGTAGCGGCCCCCGGCAAAGCGGTCAACGACAAACTGGTCGATGACCATGAAGGGATGGGCGCGGGGTTCATTGTGCTCCTTGGTGAAGCCGTGCGGGGCGAGCAGCTTGTCCTGCTGCGGGGAGCGTCCGGTGGGCATCCCTTTTTCCTTTCGGGCTTCCCCCTCCCAGTTCATCCGGTAGAAGCTATCATACTGGTCGGGATGACACTCGCCGCAGGTCGACAGCTCAAGGCTGGTGACGGGCTTGGCCTTCTCAGGATCATCGACATGGGCAGCCGTTTCGCTGTGGCAGGCGGCGCAGCCGAGGTCCATGTGCTTGGAGCCCTGGTGCAGCTTCTGCACTTCCTCATGGCAGTCAAAACAGGTGCCCGGATCGATGTCCGCGGCCAGAACCGGCATGGTGAAAGCGGACCAGGCAAAAATACCTCCAGATACCAACAAGATGCTGCATTTTTTCATTTCTCCGGCCTCCATGAATATGAACGGTTTTCGGGTCGGTTGGTGAAACATTCTCTTTAAATTTTATGGGAGGAAGAATTCCGTGTCAAGGTGATTCCCGGCGGCGCCGGAGAGTTGGGAGTCGGCAGTTGGCAGTCGACAGTTTGGGTTTGAAGCCTGACGGCTTGCCTGAATAAACGGCCCCTCACCCGGCCTCCGGCCACCCTCTCCCGCAGGAGAGGGGATATAACACCCTTCTCCCGGGGGAGAAGGTGCCCCGCAGAGGGACGGATGAGGAGCGCTGTCAACACCGACAAGCCGGCAGGCTTCAAGTTTCAAGCTGTCGACTGTCGACTGCCGACTGACGGCTGCCAACTTTTCAACACCCTTCTCCTTGGGGAGAAGGTGCCCCGCAGGGGCGGATGAGGGGAATCCGGCTGTCGCCGGGGTTCGCTGGCGCGAACGGTACGAGGTTCGAGGTATAAGGTTCGAGGTTTTCAGCTTGGAACTTTCAGCTCGTTCCAGCTGCTAACTGCCAACTCCCTGGCGAAGCCTGGGCAGGGAAGGTGCCCCGCAGGGGCGGATGAGGGGTCCCGTCAACACCGACAAGCCGCAGGCTTCAAGGTTCAAACTGCCGACTGACGGCTGCCAACTTTTCATCTGATGATCCGTAGATTCCGCCACAGCCAGATCAGAAAAGCCAGGGCCAGATAGAGCGTCAGCATGGGCAGAACGAGAAAAACGTTCCCGAAGGACAGGTAAAACAGCATCAGCTTGCGCCAGGCGCGGCCCTGTTCGCCAAGGAGCCGCATTTTGACGATTTTTTGCCGCTCTTCGAGGGCCGCGGCCGGTGGGGAAAGACAGGGGTCGTCCGGCCGCAGCCGGCCCGCTGCCGCCGTTTCTTCCCGGCATTCCTCGACCAGCTCCCGCAGCGCCTCCTTCCGGACAATCTCCGGCCGCAGCCGCTCGCCGGCCTGGTTATAGACGTCATGAACCATGGCGAAATTATTGAGGGCCAGGGAGACAATCCAGACTGCGTATGCCAGGCAGACTGCTCCGTAGCCGAGCCACAGAGGGAGGTATTTCGGCCGCGGCATCATCCTGCCCCGCCGGCATCAATGCCCGCCCTGTCCCCATCGGGCAAAGTTTCCGGCTGTTTTACGGAAATATTGAGTATTGTTTGCATTTATCCGGGACATGCGGTTGAATTACAGGGAAAGTATAACAGAATCTCAGGTTCGGGAGGTAGATTTTATGAATGTTTTCGTGGATCGCATGCTGCGCGCCGCCAAGCTGGATGTCCACCTGTATGAAGAGGTTGAGGCGGACAGAACCGCCATGCCCCAGGCCATGGGCGTCGTCATCCTTGCCAGCGTCGCCGCCGGCATCGGAACCATGGGCATGGAAGGGGCTTCCGCCGGCGGCTTTGTCATGGGAATCGTCGCCTCCCTCGGCGGCTGGTATCTGTGGGCCCTCCTCACCTACTTCATCGGGACCAGGTTCCTCCCGCAGCCCCAGACCCAGGCCGACCTGGGCGAACTGCTGCGCACCATCGGCTTCTCGAGCTCTCCGGGCCTGATCCGGGTGGCGGGCATCATCCCCGGCGTGGCCCCCATCGTCTTTTTCGCGGCAGCGGTCTGGATGCTGGTGGCCATGGTGATCGCGGTCAGGCAGGCCCTTGACTACACCAGCACCTGGCGGGCGGTGGGGGTATGCGCCATCGGCTGGGTGATCCAGACCCTTGTTCTGATGCTCGTCTTCGCCCTGTTCGGCGTCGGGGCCTCTCCTCCTGCCGGATGATTCTCATTCTCCGGAAGCATCCGCCGCCGGCCGGCAGGGCCGGAGGGTGACCCAAACGGGATCTTGCCGGTTGCAGTTTCCGGACGAGGCTGAGCGATGAACATGTTTCCCATCGATAACGTTATGTTCCTCCGGCTCGGTTTTTTCCTGGGCATTTTCCTGGCCGTGGCTTCCTGGGAGATACTGGCTCCCCGCCGCCCTCTGGCGCACGGGCGCCTTGTCCGCTGGACGAACAATCTCGCCCTGACCACGTTCAACTCGGTGCTGGCCTACCTGGTTTTCCCCGCGGCGGCGGTGGGCGCGGCGTTCTACGCAGGGGAGATGGGCTGGGGGCTGCTGCGCCTCTTCCCGCTTCCCGGCTGGGCGGAAGGGGCGGCGGCCATAATGGTCCTGGATTTTTCCATCTATGCCCAGCATGTCCTTTTTCACCGGATTTCGCTTTTCTGGCGCTTTCACAGGATGCATCACACCGACCTCGATATCGACGTCACCACCGGAGCCCGGTTTCATCCCGGAGAAATCCTCCTGTCCATCGTCATCAAAATGGGAGTGATTCTGGCGCTCGGCGCCCCCCCATGGTCGGTCATCGTCTTTGAAATCCTGCTCAACGCCACTTCCATGTTCAACCACGGCGACATCTCCATGCCTGAGCATGCCGACCGGATTCTGCGGCGCCTGGTGGTCACCCCCGACATGCACCGCGTTCATCACTCGGTCATCATCCGGGAAACGGACAGCAACTACGGCTTCAATTTTCCCTGGTGGGACAGGCTGTTCGGCACCTACCGCGCCCAGCCCGCGGCCGGTCACACCTCCATGGTTCTGGGCCTGGCCAACTACCGGGACCCGAAATGGCTCACCTTGCCGTGGATGCTTATCGTTCCGTTCATGGGCCGGGAGCGGTAAATAAACCGACCGTTTGCCGATGGACGGCGGGCCTGCTCATCAATCGGACTGATTTGGGAGCCTGTACGCGGCATGTGCCGAACGGCCTGCCGCCGAATTATCGTACTGCGCAACAGGAGGGAAAATGGACAGGAACACGGCCCTGCAACTCTTGCAGACCATGATCGACTATTTCGAGACAGGAACCAGGGAAACGGATCAGGCCGCCAAGGCCCTCATCGACTGGGATTTTCAGCACCTGGACGCCTGGCGGGCGGCAATCAAGCACCTTCGGGACAGCGGCGAGTGGACCGGAGTGCGCGCACCGGAGGCGGAGCTGATTGCCGGGGCGCTGCGCTTTATCCGGCAGCAGCTTGCAACCCCGTCCGACTGAAGCAGAATGGATTTTTACCCTTTCGTCACCCGGGTGGCACGGTTATTGTTTTTATTGTCGGCTATGGAAGGATAATGAAGGACGTCCTTCCGACCTTATCGTCAAAACCTGGAAAACAAGGAGAAAGTCATGAAAAGAGTGGAAGGAAAAGTCGCCGTTGTCACCGGCGGCGCCCTGGGAATAGGCAGGGAATCGGCCCTGCTGCTGGCCAGGCACGGGGCAAAAGTTGCGGTGACCGATATCAACGATGAAGAGGGTGAAAGCGTTGCCAGGGAAATAGCGGAAAGCGGCGGGACCGGGAAATACTGGCATCTCGACACATCCCGGGAAGACAGCGTTGCCCGCGTGTTCACCGAAGTCGCCCATGAATTCGGATCCATAGACATCCTGGTCAACAATGCCGGCATAGCAGGGGTGAACAAACCCACTCATGAAATCACCGCCGAGGAATGGGACACGGTCCTGCGGATAAACATCAACGGGGTGTTCTACTGCACCAAACACGCGGTTCCCTATATGCAGAAGGCCGGCGGAGGAAGCATCATCAACATGTCGTCCATCTACGGCATCGTCGGCGCGGCGGACCTGCCGCCCTATCACGCCTCCAAGGGGGCGGTGCGGCTGATGACCAAGAACGACGCCCTCATCTATGCCGGGGACAATATCAGGGTCAACTCCATTCACCCCGGTTTTATCTGGACCCCCCTTGTCGAAAAGCTGGCCAGGGAATCGCCGGAAGGACTGGATGCCTTCCGGAGGGGGCTTGACAACCGCCATCCCCTCGGCCATGTCGGGGAACCGGAAGATATTGCCTATGGCGTCCTGTATCTGGCCTCCGACGAAGCCAAATTCATCACCGGCAGCGAACTGGTCATAGACGGGGGGTATACCGCTCAATAAGGTACCGGGACCGAGCCTCCGGCCCGGTCCCGCCCTCTCCCATCCCCTAGTCAAGCTTGAAAGTCACCTTCAAGTGCAGGCGATAGGTCTTGGGAACTCCGTTTTCCACCAGCACTTCCTTGTCCTTGATCCAGACACTGCGAACGTTGCGCAAGGTTTCGCTGGCTCGTTTGATGCCGGCCTGCAGGGCATCGTCAAAACTCTTTTCCGAATCCGCGCTCAATTCAATGACTTTTGCAATTGATGCCATGGCAACCTCCTTCTTTGTACGATTCATAAAAATGGCGTGATGTCTTCCGCCGGGCCGCCGGGAAAATCCGGGCGGCCTTTTCCTTGCAACGGTCCGCGATCCAGGCTCCCGGTCATAACGGAAACCAGTTGGCGGAGAGCTAAGGATCCGGATCTCCGCCAAGCGAACCTGCAAACCTGACGATGATTATCAAATTTCATGCCACAGCAATGTACGCCATTACTCTTGAAACCGCAGAAAAAGAGGCGTTTCTCCCTGGCAGGCGTGCCCCGGAAAGGAGAACAGAAAAGTTGGGAAGTTCTGACCCCGGCGTGTGGGAAATCCGGATTCCGGTTCGGCAGGACTCGTCCGGCGGGGCAGGATTCGATGCGCCCCGCCGACTGCAGGGCTGAAATGCTCTTCTGCGTCCGAGACCTCTGCCTGCCGGCTTGATTCACCGTGTCACTCTGCGGGCCCCCGGAACCGTATTCCGTTCCCGGCAGACAAATCCCTCGATTGATCCAGCCCCGCAAACTTCGCAATTGTGCGGGGTTCGCCTGTATCTCATTATTCCTTTTGCAAAAGCTGGCACACTATTTGCTGTCTTTGCGATATATATGATTTTATGAAGCACGATCTCAGCAAAGGATAAAAATCATGTATCGATGGGCTCTTCTCTTTTTCATTTTCTCCTCGTTGGCTGCAATCTGCGTATTTGCCGGCATATCAGTCGTTCCTGCGCCCACCGCCCGGCTCTTCTTTTATATTTTTCTCGCCGCCGCCGTGGGCACTGCCGTTGCCGGCATGCTGCCGAGGAGAAAATTCCGGGTCGGACGCCTGATCGTCGATATCAAAGAGTAAAGAATCCTTCGACATGGAACCGGCAGTCGCATGAAATAATCACAAGTTACCTTCCCTGCCTGAATTCTCGGGCGGGCACCCCACTCCCCCATTTCAGCCGGCAGGATGATACCGTCCCCCTCGGTATTCCTGCCGGCCCCTGCCCTTTTCGACAATGTTTCATTCTTGAGCGTTGCCGCGGCACATCAACCCTTCCTGCCTTCTGAACTTCCGCCTCATCCATTGATAATCCCCACCCGGCCCCTGCAGGACACCGCCGGCCGCACCCGATTCCTCCGAAGATGGTATGAGGTTTGCTTATTTAATCCTGAAATCGGAAACATATTCATCTTCAAAGGACACCGGCCATGCAGATTTTCATCACCGGAGGCACCGGCTTCATCGGCACTCACCTGGCGCAAACCCTGCTGGAGGCCGATCACAGTTTAACCATCCTTTCCCGTTCCCCCCGCAAATCAACCCGCCCCGGACTCACCTATATCCAGGGCGACCCGCTGCAGCCGGGCAAATGGCAGTCCATCGCCGCCGGGCACGATGCGGTCATCAACCTGGCGGGCGCCTCCCTGTTCCGCCCCTGGACCGCGGGAAACAAGCGCCTGTTCCGGGAGAGCCGCATCCGCACCACCGCCAATATCGCCGATGCTCTTTCCCGGAAGGAATCCTCCGCCGCTGTTCTCATCAGCGCATCCGCGGTGGGTTATTACGGAGACCGGGGTGATGAGGAGCTTGACGAGGGTTCGCCGCCCGGCGTCGATTTCCTTGCCCGCCTGGCCGGGGAGTGGGAGGAGGAGGCGGAAAAATGCGCAGCCGCCGGTATCCGGGTGGTGCGCTGCCGCTTCGGCGTCGTGCTTGGCCCGGATGGAGGCGCGCTGGCAAAAATGATCCCGGTATTCAAACTGGGATTAGGCAGCCCGCTCGGGCCGGGAGACCAGTGGTTTTCCTGGATTCATATCGATGACCTGATTGCGGCCATTGTCTTTCTCCTCGACCACGGCGAAATCAGCGGACCGGTGAACTGCACCGCCCCGAACCCGGTCACCAACAGGCAATTGACCGGGGCACTGGCCGCGGCCCTGCACCGGCCGGCATTCCTCCCGGCCGTGCCCGCCTGCCTGATCCGGTTGGCGGCCGGAGAAGGTTCACAACTGCTGCTCAACAGCCAGAAGGTGATGCCCCGGGTTCTGATGGAAAAGGGATTCGTCCATGCCTGCCCGGATATTCATTCCGCCCTTGACCGGATTGTGCATCGATGAGGTGGAGGGCACCTTCCGCCCCGCGAAAAAATTCCTTTGTTGATCCCAACGTATCGGGTTGAATATGGTCATGGAGATAACCCTTCAGGATATCCTTAAGGCGGCGGCAGCCATTACCGGCGGAGTTGTGCAGACTCCCTGTCTTTTTTCCCGGGTGCTGAGCCGCATTTGCGGGGCGGAGGTCTTTGTCAAATTTGAAAACCTCCAGTTTACCGGCTCCTTCAAGGACCGCGGCGCCCTGAACTGCCTGCTCGGCCTTGACGAAAATGCCCGGCGCCGAGGCGTCGCGGCCGCCTCCGCCGGCAACCATGCCCAGGCGGTCGCCTATCACGCCCAGCGTTTAGGGATACCGGCGGTGGTCGTCATGCCGGTGCACACCCCCACCTTCAAGGTGGAGCATACCCGCTCCTTCGGCGCCGAGGTGCTGCTCGAGGGCGAGGGGCTGGAAGAGGCGGTGCGGGCGGCCCTGCGGCTGGCGGAACAGCGGGGGCTCTTCCTGGTCCACCCGTACGATGATCCGCTGGTCATTGCCGGCCAGGGTACCGTGGCCTTGGAAATGCTGGATGCATGCGGAGAACTTGACGCCCTTTTTGTGCCGGTCGGCGGCGGCGGACTGCTGGCCGGCAACGCTGTGGCGGCTCGGGCCAGACGGCCCGGCATCAAAATATTCGGGGTGCAGACCGAACTCTATCCGGGAATGGCCGACGCCCTGGCCGGCCGGTCCCCCCGGTTCGGTTCCTTTTCCATCGCCGAGGGCATTGCCGTCAAAAAGCCCGGAGCACTGACCCTGCCGATTATCCGGCAATTGGCCGATGGCATCCTGGTCGTCTCCGAGGAGGAAATTGAAAAAGCCGTGCTCCTCCTGCTGGAAGTGGAAAAAACCGTTGCCGAAGGAGCCGGCGCCGCGAGTCTCGCGACCCTGATGGTAAATGCCGGGCGGTTCCAGGGCAGGAAGGTCGGGGTCGTGCTCTCCGGCGGCAACATCGACATGCCGGTACTCGCCTCGATTATTCAGCGGGGCCTGGTCCGCTCCCAACGGCTGGTCCGGCTGATTGTCGAGATCAGGGATATCCCCGGCTCCCTTGCCGAGGTGACGAAAATCATCGCCGCCGCCGGAGGCAATATCGTCCGGGTCGACCATCACCGGACCTTTTCCTCCCTGCCGGTGCAGCACGCCGAGGTGGAATTCACCCTGCGGACCAGGGGACCCGACCATGCCGCCGGCATCCGCGCCGCCCTGGCCCAGACCGGCTTTCCGGTACGGGACGCGTGCCCCTGATATTCCCCCGGTGGGGGTATATGTTTCCCTTATTGTCTTTTGGTACAAATTTTGATATAGTATAAAAAACTTGTCCACTGATTGTTTATACCTCAAGGAGAAAGAAGATGAAGAAAATATTTTTTCTGTTGTTAGGTTTGGCTCTGGTTACGGCCTACGCATCTTCCGCCGCCGCCGCCGTATCCCTCAAACGTTTGGCGGAACACCCCTTTTCGCCGCCGCTCACCTCCGTGACCGAATTTCAAACCATGGTGGAACAGAACAAGTCCGACCTGCAGGACGGATTTACCAGGGCGGGCTACCCGGAACTGTATCCCGAATTCATGGCCCAACTCCCGGACGCCGAGGTGGAAACCATCCAGGTTGACCCGGGCGACCAGTTCATCTGGATGCTCTTCCGCAACAAGTTTACCGGACGGGTGAAAGTGCTCAAGGATGTTACCTGGGCCGGCGATCAGCCCTTCGAAGCTTACAGGTTTTACGTCGACAGCGAAGGCCAGCGCTACGAGTTCCTCGTCCCCCCGATCTGCGGCAACGTGACCCTGGCGAATGTCGGTCCGGTTCCGGCAAAGGTTGTTCCCGCTCCGGCTCCTGCTCCTCCGCCGGTCGCTCCGGCACCGGTCGCTCCGGCACCCGAGCCTGCGGTTCAACTGAAGGGCGGCCCGGTCTTTGATATCGGCCTGGCCCAGCAGTTCGACCCGGCCAGCTACGTCTTTGCCCGTATTGGGTACGCCTATCCGCTGCTCGACCAGCTCTACATCATGGGCCTGGTCGGCGGCTTCATCCGTTTCGCGGGTGATGACGGCGGCGATGCCTTCACCGCCGACGCCCTGCTGAATTATCATTTCACCGACAGGGTGTTTGCCGGCGCCGGCGTGGGGTACTGGTCCGACGAAGACGAGGTCGACCTGATCGTCAATCTCGGTTATCTCATCTACGAGAGGCCGGATTCCTTCAAGACCTCTCTCTTCATCGAGGGACGCTGCTTCGCCGACGATCTGATCTCCAGCGAAGCCGCCCGCCTGGGCGTGGGAGTACGCTTCCAGTTCTAGGCCGGTAAAAAAAGGACAAAAATTTGCGGAAGGCCTGACCGGCGGATGCCGGCAGGCCTTCTTTTTTGTTAAAAAATCGAAAAGATGAAAAGCTACGAGCCCATCCTGATCACCCGATCGCCGAGCGCAATGGTACGGCTTACACTCTTTTGTCCTTTTTGGGCCTCCGTTTCACCCCAGGCGGCAACCGGGTCATTTTATCCTCCCGCCTGAACAGCGGCCCTCAACCTGCCGCGTCCTGGGTGATCCCTTTCTCCTCAAGCACGGCCTGCAAGACCGGCAGCGCATCCAGGGCGGCGGGATAGCCGGCATAAATTGCCGCCTGCAGCAGTGCTTCGGTAATTTCTTCAACCGTGGCGCCGCTGCTCAGAGCAATGCCGAATACAATCCGCAAGGCCCCATGACGCCCAAGCGCCGCGAGGATACCGATACTGCACAGCGCTCGCGTTTTCGGATCAATGGCTTTCCTCGACCATGTTCGACCGAACACGACTGAAATTGCTTCATTCTCAAAGGCGGGGCTCAGTTCCCTGAAGCGCGCGGTAATCTTTTCCGCCCGGCCGGGACCGACAAGCCGCGTGAGCGTCTCTGTCCCTTTTGTGTAATCGTTCATCCTGTCGCTCCTGCATAAACGTTCATGCGTGTCCGTCCGACAGCCCGACAACCTGCCCTGTCAGTCATCTTGAACAATCTCTTCCTCTTTTCCACCGTATCTCACTCATATTCCTACAGGATATCCTGACGAAGTCCCTTCCCATAACAATTTCGCCGAAACCATCAACAGCCATCTACCGCCTTCGCGGCCGGTCATGGGGACGGGGGCGGAAAGGTCTCCTATTGTCGCGCAGGTGTCCCGGCGGGCGGCCGAAATGGCGATATCGCTTGTACTGGTACCTGGGTACATAGCGGAACTGAAAATCCCGGTAAGGATGATAGGGGGAATACCGGAAGGGATACGGACGAACGAAGCGGCTGCCGTAGGGATACCGGTAGTAGCGGTCATAGGGGTACCCGTACCGGGTGTCATAGGAACGGTAATACGCGCCCCCGCCCCCCGCGCACCCCGCCTGCAGCAGGAGGAGGGAACCGCCGAACAGCGCCGCCAGCACCAGGAAAACCAGTTTTTTCATTATCACTGCTCCGTGTCGGGAGATTCTTCCGGCTGCCAGGACTGCACCATGACAAGCCCGCCCAGGGGATCTTCGATGAGCGATACGCGACCCCCCCCCAGGGGGTGATCGGGCGTTATCACAACTCTTCCGCCCAGTTCGGCGGCCGTTGCGGTCACGGCAGCCGGATCGGCCACCCGGATCACCGGCACCCACTGGGGCGGCATGTCCTCGAAGGGAACAGCGGTAATTCCGGCCTGCCACCGGTCATCGGTCATCAGGACCCAGTAGCCGATCTCATCCTCATCCGGATTCACCTGCTGGGCCGCGTAATTGCCCAGGGATTGATAAAAGGTCACCGCGGCTTCGATATCCGAGGTCCACAGTTCGTCCCACAGCCAGCCGCCGATGGGAGGCACCGCCGGCTCGGGATCGCCGCTGGCCGAATGCATCAACACCAGCGGCGCGCCCAAGGGGTCACGGACAACCAGGTAACGGCCCCGCCTGGCGATCTCCCCGGGTCCCTTGACCACCTGGCCGCCGATCCGTTCAACCAGCCGGGCGACGCCGTCCACGTTGTCCTCGGACAGGCACATCACCCAGCAGGACCGTTCAGGACCAGCCGCCCCCTTTTTATCCGGGACAATCCCGGCAATGGGGCTCCCGTCGTTGAGGATCAGAGTGTAACGCCCGTGCTCCTCAAAGGTCCACCCGAAGAGCTGCCCATAAAACCTTTTGGCCGATTCCACATCGTCCGTGACCAGGTCGTGCCAGATCACCTGGCCGGGCTGCCTGTGGCCGGAGGGTTCAGGGGTGATCGGCGCCAGTTCCATAGGGGTGCAGGCCGCGAGCAACAAACCGAGCAGCAGCATCGGGATGCCTTGACCCAGCGGACGCAAAAGCCAGTCCGCGCGATGGGGCGCCCCGGATAAAACGATTCTCCGCATACGTATCTCCTCTCCGCAGGTTCGATAAATCGGGTTTTTTCCACTTCCCCATTTTTCTGCAAATTCTGATCCAGAATCAGCGGAGTACGTTCTCCCTAAAAGTCAACTTAGTCAATAGCGTCCCTGTCAATTAAAGTGAACATAGTGCACTTTTGGTGACACAAAAAAGATTTCACTGTGCGGCAACTGCTCACCTTCGACTCTACAACATACTGAAATTACACATTTTAATTTCATATTCAACTTGTGCTGGAAATGGCATGGAATCTGCTAACTGAAAAACAAGCAATGGCTCAACGAGCGCAATAACAAGGAAAATACAGGACCTTATGATAACCTCCCCAAGAAGGGCCGCACCATGAAACGATTTTTTAAAAGCCTGCCGTTCCTCTTCATCTTCGGACTGCTGCTCTGGGTGATCAACTCCCTGGCGGCGTCCATGTTCATCCCCGGCAAATTCAGCCTGGACTCCGCTCTGTTTGCCTCGTCCCTGGACAATATCTATACCCGGATACTGATTGTCTCGTTCAGCATCCTTCTGTACATGATCCTGTTCAGGATATTTCTCTACGAAAAGGACCGCAAATTTCTGCGGAACGCTTTCAACCATTCCTTTCCGATGTGCATTACCGGCTTTGACCATCACATCATCGACGGCAACGCAGCTTACTGGGAGACGTTCAACGACGGAAAGAAGCCGCGCAAGAAGATCAAATGCCACGACAACAGGCCGGGGGAATTCTGTCAGACCCCCAGGTGCACCCTCAAACGCATCCAGGAAGGAGAAAAGGAAATCATCTACGAGCAGGGAAAACTGATAGACGGGCTGAAGCGCTACTACATCATCAAGGCCAAACCGGTTGTCAACGCCTTCGGCGAGGTCATCGGCTGCATCGAATCCTTCGACGACATAACCGTGCGCAAAAATCTTGAACGGGAAAATCAGCACCTGATTAACAACCTGCGCCAGTCCCTGGAACAGGTCAAAATGCTGAAGGGTTTGCTGCCCGTGTGCCCCTCCTGCAAACAGGTCCGGAACGACCAGGGATACTGGGACCGGATAGAATCGTACCTGGCCGACCATACCGAGGCCGAAGTCCTGCCCTGCCTCTGCCCCGAATGCAAGGAACTCTCCCGGGCGGATCTCTTGAGCGATTTCGATGAGTTATCCGGACCCCGGGAACGGCAGCCCAATGACATGCAATGGCTGAAAGTCGTCAATTGACGGCAGCGGATCCATCACGCCGGACCACTCGGCGCATAACCGCCGCAACAACTTCAACAAGGGAGAAGACCATGGAGGAACAGGATGCAACCAAGATCCTGATCGCCGAGGACGACCCATTCCTCAGGAAATCCATAGCTACTTTTTTCAGGAAAAGGGGGTACTTTGCCATGGAGGCCGAAAACGGTCATGATGCCCTCCAGCAGTTCCGAAAGGAAAAGCCGGCCCTGATCCTGACCGATCTCCGTATGCCTGTCATGGACGGATTTGACCTGCTGGAGGAAGTCGTCATCGAGTCTCCGGAAACCCCGGTCATCATTTTTTCGGGCGTGGGGGACAAACCGGATGTCATCACCGCTCTCCGTTCCGGGGCCTGGGATTACATCACCAAGCCCATCGAGGACATTGATTTTCTGATAGAACGGGTTGAAAAAGCGCTGGTCCAGGCCCAGATGACCTACGGCTATAACGAAACCATGGAGAGCGCCCTGAAAAAAATCAATGAAACCCTGAAAAACGAGCTGGAGGAGAAGAAGCGGCTGGAAAAAATGATCATCCACGCCAAGCGGGAATGGGAGAGGACCGTCGATTCCCTGACCGAGATGATCGCCCTGATTGACCGGAACCATTGCCTGATCAGGGTCAACAAGGCCATGGCCGCGCATCTCGGCCGGGTCCCGGCGCAAGTCGTCGGCAGACGGTATTTTCTCAGTTCCCGAGGGTTCAACGACGAACTACAGGCGGAGCGGGATATGCTGAAGCTGCTCAATGAGGGGCAACCGCTGACCGGGTCATTCCATGATGCGGAACGCAATGCCCGCTTCGAAGTCAACCTTACGCCCTATTATGACGCGGATGACAGAACCATCGTCGGCGGGGTGTTTATCGCCCGGGACATAACCGGGCGTTGAGGAAAACCGGCCAGGGGAAGGAAACTCCCGCAGTCACGCGGAAAGACGCCGGCGATTTTCCGTCGCTCCCCACCATTCCAGGGCCCTCTCCCTTATCTGGAGGGAGAATATCTCTTCGATGCGCGCCAGCCTTGCCGGGCCGAGAAAAATATCGTAGGCCCGCCCCGGGAAACTTCGGACCCGTCGTTTCCGGCTGGAACGGCCCCCGTCCTGGACTGATCCGGGCAGACGGCCGTACATGATCGGCGTCAGCCGTTCATCCTCGATGGTAAAATAGGAGAAATTGCGCCGCTGATGATCTCCCGCGTGACGGGCGAAAATCCTGCCCAGCGGCACCTGTCCCTTCAGCAGTTCAACAACCGCCGGTTCAGGCAGGAGCGCCAGGTTCACCGTCGACCTGGCGAAAACAAATACCCTCCCGCCGCCGGTCAAAACCGCAAACCTGACCGCGCATCTTCCGCGCACCCGGGTGCAGGGATCGACGGCGACCGCAGAGCCGGTAAGCTCTTCCAGCAGAGCCGTTGTCAGCATCCTGTTTTCCAGGAGCATCCTGTGGAAAGGATCGATCCGGTCAAGGGAGACCGGCTGTTTCTTTCCCCTGTATATATTGATCATCCTGCCCTCCTTCTCAGGCTGCTTCGCTCTTCGGCGCCGATTTCCTTCCGAATTGCAAGATAAATGCCACCCCCGGTACCCCTCCCCTTCCGGTTTCTCTTTTGTGCTGGCCGGCAAGCAGGGCTGGTGCAAAATTTGCATCCCTGGAGTCAACCACCCGTTCAGGTGCAATGAAAGGGCCGGGCGATTGTCCGGGCCGCCGGTTTACGGGGAGAGGCTGCGGCCGGATCCCCGGGAGAAAATGTGGATGCTTCCCGAGATAAACAGAACAGCGAGACAACTTTTTGCGCCCATTGCCGCGGATTACGGTGTCTGGTCGCGGCTCCTCAGCTTCTGGCAGGATCCGCGATGGCGGCGGAGCATGATCCGCGGGCTCCGGCTGCCCCCGAATTCCAGAATCCTTGACGTGGCCGCCGGCACCGGCGAAGTAACCCGACTCCTGCAGCAGGAGGGTCATCAGGTCATTTCCCTGGACCAGAGCCGGGAGATGCTGCGCCGGGCCGCAGACGGCGGCGCTGTGGCGGCTCTCGGGCGGGCCGAGGAGCTTCCCTTCGCCGGGGAGAGCTTCGACGCCCTCACCTTTACCTATCTCCTCCGCTATGTGGAGGATCCCCTTTCGTGCATGCGTGAACTCGCCCGCGTTGTCCGGCCGGGCGGGAGCATCGGCATGGTCGAATTCGGCAGGCCCCGCGGGCTGTGGGGCGCGCTGTGGCGGTTCTACACCCGGAACTGCCTCCCCCTGGCGGGGAAATACATCGGCCATGGCTGGGAACAGGTCGGGACCTTTCTCGGCCCGAACATTGATGCATTCTGGCGGCGCTTTCCGGGGGACGGACTGATTGAACTGTGGGAGGAAGCGGGACTGGATCGCGTCGAAAGGACCAACATGTCCCTTGGGGGAGGAATCTTCATGACCGGGAGGAAAAAATGAACGGGGAAGGCGCGGCTTTTTATGCCCGGCGGGGAACCCGTCTGGCGGACCTCTGGACCTTGCTCCACCCGCCCTATACGGCATGGAATATGTCGTATGTCGCCATCGGAGCCGCTCTGGCGCCGACCGTCGACTGGCAGGTGCTGGCCATTATGCTGCTGGCCTTTTTCAGCGGGACCGGGATTGCGGCCCACGCCCTTGACGAATACAACGGCCGACCCCTGCAAACCGGGTTCAGCGACCGGGAATTACAACTCCTGGCCGCCGGCGGCCTGATATTGCCGGCCATCCTGACCGTTATCCTGATTCAATATACATCTCCGATGATCTTGTCGCTCCTCGGGGCGGGCACTTTTCTGGTCCTCGCCTACAATCTCGAATGGTGGCGCGGCCTGTTCCACAGCGACCTGGGTTTTGCCCTGTCCTGGGGGGCATTTCCGGTCATAGCCGGCTACTGGACGCAGTCCGGGACGATATCGGGGTCCGCGCTTGCCGGTGCGGCCGCCGCCGCCCTGTTCAGCCTGGCCCAGCGGTCTCTGAGCACCCAGGCCCGGTTCGTGCGCCGGAAAACCCGGAACTGCTGCGCCCTGTTCAATACGGAGGAAAAAGTGAAACGGTGGGAGAAAGACGAGCTGCTGAACACCTGGGAAAAACCGCTCCGCCTTCTTGCCTGGGCGGTCACCCTCCTGGCGATCGGCCTGCTGGTCGGGAAAATGGAGTGAAGAAAGAGGGTCCACTCCCACAGGACTCCGTCCGGCCGGAAAGGATTGTTCATCCCGGGCACGGCCTCCGGATGCCGGTTCCGCCGCCGGGCGGTTTACGGCAAACCAGGGCGGTTTCCCCACCCTTTTTGCCCCGGAACAGGTCAATCAGGAATAGCGCAGAACCGCCGCAATATCCCCCGCCACCGGCATGTCTCCCAGCTTCTTGACATAGACGCTGCCTTTGCCGCTCAGTGTCAAGGCCACCGAGAGATCGAGCAGGTCAACCGCCCCGGGAAAATCATCGGCGGCCGGAATGATCATATTCCTGTCGGCATCGAACACCCCCCATATCTGCACGTCTTCCAGGGTAAACAGCGTCTCGACCCGGCCGTCCCTGGCCGCCGCGACAATTTCCGCCAGGTCCGTGACGGCCAGGCCGGTGCCGTGCAGGGCGTGAAATTTTTCCCGGGCCGCCCTTTCTTCATCGGCAAAAAGGGGCGCAACCATCTCCCAGGTCCGGCGATGGAGCTCGTCCGGCTCCAGGGCGCCGGAATTGACGTTGAGGCTCCCGGGAATCAGCGTTCCCGAAGAATCGATCTCCCTGTATAACGGCGGCAGATATTCGACGCCCACCGGGATCACGGGGATCTTGTGCTCAAAAAAAACAGGGGAAAGATGCCGCTCAAGCTGCTGAAAAAAGCGGGTGATCTTTTCCCGTTCGTCATCGCCGCCGGCTCCCTGGCCATGGAACATGGCCTGTCGTCTGCCGCCGGAGGCCGGAGCGCCGGTGTGATACTGCAACTGCTTCTCCCCTTCATCAAACTTGAGGGCTTCCTCGATGCTTGCCGGGGCGCCCTCGGGCAGACCGATCTCGGTGATGCTGTACCGGCTGCCGATAAAAAGGCGGGTATCGCTCTTGTTCAGCGCCAGGATGAAGAATCGTCCGTCACCGGTGATCAGCGGCACAAGCGGTTTGACCATGAAGCGCCGGGAAACCGTCACCGACTCGCTGAACCGTGCCGGCAGGAGATATCTCGCCCGCAGGTCTGCACAGATGAACACGGCCATGCCCTCGGAACCCAGTTTCTTCCAGTATTGCAGGTCCTCCAGAAGGGCGTGTTCGGGCTCCAGCAGTTTCGCCGCTTCAACGGAGCGCAGACCTTTTTCCTCGAGCTGTCTCTGCGCCCGGACCAGGAGATTCTTGAAACGTATGGTGTCCTGCGGGTCGCCAAAACGATGGACCGGCAGGTAGATGGATATGCAGTGGTCGGCTTCCTTCTCAATCAGTGCCTGGATTTCCTTTTGTCCGAGAATGTTCATGCGGATTTATCTCCTTTTTATATTGCTGCCTGATGCTTGCCCGTTTCCCAGGCATAAGCATAATGCGTGCCATCGGCAGCACCAAGCCGCTGAAAGATGCCGACTGATGCCGCTTTTCCCGGCAAGGGCCGGGGAAATTCCGGCGCGGGCTTATCCGCTGGACCGGAAAACAATTCCCTGCTGCTCCATCGGGTTTGTATGAATGAACACCCGCGCCTTGCCGAGGTCGACGACATGGAGGGCCTCGGCCGCCTTTATCCGGCGGAAGCGGGCCGGGAGGGCATTGGGCTTACCCAGGATGAGGTCGTCGCGCAGAATGTAGCCCTTGCGGTTTGGATACACGCCCAGGTAGACGATCTCCATTTCGACAAGATCATTAAAGAAATGGGTGCCCACGGAAATATCGGGCGATAATTTCTCATGCATGACGGCCAGTTCACAGAGAACCGACACATTCCTGATGTCGTTGAAGGAAACGGGGACTCCCATTTCCGGCATCCGGCTTCCCCAGCGGCCCGGGCCGATGAGCATGGTATGGGTTCCCCGGGGCGCCTCGTTGGTTATGTCGCCGATCAACCGGGCGAGGGAATAGCGGTCGGCGGTGGGCAGGGCACTGTATTTGGCGGGATCGATGTACAGAATCCGGTCGATTTTCCGGGCAACCGCCTCACCCAGAATGGGCCCGGCCGTCCTGAGGAGGACATCCTCTTCTTTGATGTCCTCGGGCGGACCGGTGACCGCCGCGTCCATTTTGACCTGGAACGGCCGGCACTGGAGAAGGTTGATCCGGTAGCGGTCCTTGTCGAGGAAATTGACGGTGAATTCGATATCCACCGGGTATTTGTAGGCGCCCCCAAGGATGCCGAGCATTTCCCGCATGTCGTCAACCAGCCTGGTCTTGGCGAAAATATTCTTGAAGGTCAGCATGAAGGAGAAAACATCCTCCATTCCCGCTTTTTCGGCGCGCCGCTCCATGGCCAGATCGCGCTCGGCAAACAGTTCGATGGGCATCCCGGCGGCAGCCCGCGCCAGGTCCTCAAAGCGGAGGCTTACCAGTTTGTTGCCCTGCAGATCAATGGTATCGACGATATGCTGGCTGAAGCGGTGAACTTCATCGGGGTTGATCTCGGGACGCTTGTGCGGTGCGTTGAGGGCGACGATACGGGTGTAGTCATCGTCATGCCTGTCCACCGCCCGGGTGCCCAGGCCGAATACCAGGCGAAGAACCCCCGAGGCCGGATCAATGCCCTTGTCCCAGGCAAAGGGATTGAAAGAATAGCCGACCCCGGCCAACTGGGGCAGATAGTAGCGGCCGTAGACCGAGCCGGAAACCCGCTGCACCAGCAGGGCCATTTCCTCGTAACGGGTCCACAGCCCCCGGTGCGCCCGGTAGGTCAGGACCTCCTTTCTCATGGAACTGGCGTAAACGGTGCGCACAGCGTTCTTGAATTCGTCCAGACGTTCCTCGGGCGTGCCCTGGTTAGCACAGAACACACTCTCGTACTTGCCGGAAAAGGCGTTGCCGTAGGCATCCTCCAGGAGGCTGCTGGAGCGGACGATAATCGGCGACTGCCCGAAATAATTGAGAATTTCCCTGAAATTATTCAATATGTCCCGCTGAAACTTGCCCTGCAGCAGCCTGGCTCTGATCTCCTCGGCCGCCTTGAGCGGATTGGCGGAGGACTTCATCTGATGCCGCTCCCACCAGCACTTGTTGTTGATGACAAAGGAATAGAAGACATCGGAGCCGATGAAATACGAATCATGCACTTCCAGCAGCTGCCGCCACTTCTGTTTGGTGTTCTGGAGAATGGCCCGGGACAGGAGCATGCCCGTCGATTTCCCCCCCACCAGGCCGGTGCCGATGATGCGCTTGCCGATGGCCAGGAGATCATCCAGGGTGAAGTACTGCTCGCACAGTGCGGCCAACTGCTCATTGCGGGTGATCATCATCCTGATCAATTTCCGCCGCATGGCCGCAATCTTTCGGACCGGCGTCCGCCCGACGGCATCTTCGCACAGGGCCCTGGCCTCGCTCAGGTTCTTCGCCCACGGGTCATGGCGGGGCACCGTGCTGTCAAGCCAGGGCTGGGGCGTGGAAGCCAGAATTTCCGAGACGATGATGCTGCTTTTTACCGGCTCCAGATCGTTTCCCCGCAGGGCATGGAGCATGTACATGGTGGGGGTGTGCCGCATGCTGACTTTCAAAGGCAGAATATACGTGCCCTTGTCGCTGCAGTACAGGTCCAGGACAACCTGGGCGGTGCTGTGGATCGCCTTGACCGACAGGGGGGTGTGAGTGTTGCGCAGGACAACAAAATAGGCCACCGTATGTGCCGCGTAGAGATAGGGACAGGCCAGCTTGAAAAAATTCCCCAGCATGCGGTCGCTGGTCCAGTCCTCGGCCAGTCCGGACAGCGAATCGAATACGTAGCATGCACCCCGGCCGGCCGTCTTGACGACATCGAGAATAGTGGTGATGAACTGCTCGAACCCCGAACGGGGAGTCAGGGTGTACACTTCGGGTTCATACATATCCGGGACCAGGGGCTGATGCTCCCCGAACCGGAAATATATCAGCCTTTTGCCGTCAATATGGGCGCATCGGCAAAATGCCTCGACAAAGGGGAGCTGATCCTCGACGGCATCCACCTGCCAGACGACATTGTCGCCTGCCAGGATGCCCTGCAGGACTTCATCCAGGGACTCGATGCCGGAGCTGAACACCGGTTTTGACTTTATTTTGGCCATGTTTGCTTTTCCCGAACAGATCGGCGGAATGAACGGTTGGTTGGGGGCGGGGTAATGCGTTTGTTCTTTCTGGACCGGAGCAGGTCTTCATCGGGCAGTTTTCGAAAAAACGAAAGGATCAGGGTGGCGGGAGCGGGAACCGTCATCCCGCCGTGTGCCGGCGGGATGACGGAAATCCCCAAATGTTGAAAACAGTCTGAACCTAAACGACTCCCTGGTCGATCATGGCGTCAGCCACCTTGACAAAGCCGGCGATGTTGGCGCCGTCCACGTAATTGATGTACCCGTCCTTCTGTTTACCGTATTTCACGCAATTATCATGGATGTTCTTTTTGATCCGGCGCAGCTTGTTGTCGACTTCCTCCCTGGTCCAGGCGGTTCTGATGCTGTTCTGGCTCATTTCCAGCCCCGAGGTCGAGACCCCGCCCGCGTTGGCCGCCTTGCCGGGCGCATAGAGAACTTTCGCCTTCAGGAACACCTTGACGCCCTCGGGCGTCGTCGGCATGTTCGCTCCCTCGCCGATGACGGAGCAGCCGTTCTTGACGAGCGTCTTGGCATCATTCTCATCGATTTCGTTCTGGGTGGCGCTGGGGAAGGCGATGTCGCAGGGCACCTCCCACGGCCTTCTCCCGGGATAGTAGGTGCAGTCCTTGCACAATTGCACACATTCCTTGATGCGGCCCCGCCGAATATTTTTCAGCTCAAAGACGCACTTGAGGTCATCCTTGGTCAGGCCGTCCTTCTTGTAGATATAGCCGTCGGAATCGGACAGGGTGACCACCTTGGCGCCGAGTTCCAGAAGTTTTTCCGTGGTAAACTGGGCCACGTTGCCGGAACCGGAAACGGTGCAGATCTTGCCCTCGATGGATTCGCCCTTGGTCTTGAGCATCTCCTGGACGAAATACACACAGCCGTAGCCGGTGGCCTCGGGCCGGATGAGACTGCCGCCCCAGTTGATGCCCTTGCCGGTCAGCACGCCGGTGAACTCATTCTTCAACCGTTTATACTGGCCGAAGAGATAGCCGATCTCCCGGGAGCCGACGCCGATGTCGCCGGCCGGGACGTCGGTGTTCTCCCCGATATGCCTGAACAGTTCGGTCATGAAGCTCTGGCAGAACTTCATGACTTCCGTGTCCGATTTGCCCTTGGGGTCGAAATCCGACCCGCCCTTGCCTCCGCCCATGGGCAGAGTTGTCAGGCTGTTTTTAAAGACCTGCTCAAAGGCGAGAAATTTGAGAATTCCGAGGTTGACGCTGGGATGGAAGCGAAGGCCTCCCTTATACGGTCCGATGGCGCTGTTCATCTCGACGCGGTAGCCCGTATTGACCTGGATCTCCTCATTATCGTCCAGCCACGGCACCCTGAAAATGACAACCCTTTCGGGCATGATCATCCTTTCCAGGATTTTTTCCTTTTCATAACGCGGATTTTTTTTCAGGAAGGGGGCCAGCGATTCCGCCACCTCCCGCACTGCCTGATGGAATTCGGGCTCCCCCGGATTCTTTCGTATTACTTCCGCCATGAACTCATTGACACTTTTCATGCAAGCACCCTTTCTTCTTTGTTTTTTTTGTTCCCAGGTCTGGCCTGTTCTCCCATTGTCACGGCAATCCGGCAGAAAAAACCAACGGACGGGGCGTCCGCGGGCAGCCCGGACTCCCGGCTTGCGGGAACTGACCGCCCGGCGGCGCACCCCCTTTCGCGCTTCGCAGACCGAGGGTTTACCGGGGATTCCTTTCTGACTGCGGTAAATTATCCCCGCCGTTCATTTTAGTAAAGCATAATTTTTTTCATATCTTCCGCCGCCATTTCCGGTTACTGATTACCACTGTTGTTACTTTTTTGAAATCAACTCCCTGCACCGCCCGGCGGGATCCCGGCCGCCCCCGGACCGGCAGACCGCACGGCGGTGCACGTATCCCGCTGACTTTTCGGCACATTCACCGCCGAGCAACAATTTCGCGGCAGGCAAATCACTGATGGCAGGAATATTGCTTGAAAATGCGTAACCGGTGCAGCAGACGCGCGACCTGCCGGACCGTGAACCCCTGTACGCAAGGTGCGCACCCATGCGATTCGGCCTTGAGAAAAAAATCATCCTGCCCTATCTGCCCATCTTTCTCGTCATCTTTGCCATCGCGGTGTTGTCCGCCCGCAGCCTTGATGAACTGAAACGGATCAACAGAAGCATCCTGGAAGAAGATGCCTATCTCATCCAGGCCGCCGATAAAATGGAGGAGGCAATCCTGGCCCAGGAATCGTACGGCCGCCGCTACCTGATTCTCAACAGCATGGAAATGCTCGATCTGTTCCGGCAGCGGGAGCGGGAATTCAATCAACTGGCCGACAAGGTGACGGCGCTCCCTCTGTCGGAAAATCTTCCCCTCCAGGAGTTGAGAACGCTCCACGCCCGCTTCAGCGAGCTCTACACAGGTGCCTCCGACGCTGCCGCCATTTCCCCGGACAGCGGAGAATTCGATGAACTGGCCGGGTCCCTGTTTGACCGGATGACGGCGCTGCTGGACCTGATGGTCCAGGCGGGCGAGAAGGGGCAACTGGAGAAAATGGAAACGGCCAACAGGATCGGCATCAGATCTTTTCAAATTACCGCCCTGCTCTCCCTGCTGGGCATCATAATGGGACTGGGCGCCGCCTCCCTTATCACCCGCAGCCTTGCCGGCACCATCAGGCGGCTGAAGCAGGCAACCGAGATCATATCGGCCGGAGAGTACGATCACTGTCCACAGATCGACACCAGGGACGAACTGGGGGAACTCGCCGGAGCACTGCGTTTAATGGCGTCAAGCCTGTCCCGGCTCGAGCAGCTTTCCCTGGATTCAAACCCGCTGACCAGAATGCCGGGCGGGCTGGCGATTGAAAATACCCTGAGCATGCGCCTGGCGGAAAAAGCGAGCCTGGCCTTCTGCCTGGTGGATCTGGACAATTTCAAATCATTCAACGACCGCTACGGGTATGCCAGGGGCAATGACGTCATCCGGGCCACCGCCGCCATCATCAGAGACGCCGTGGCGGAACATGGCGGGGAGGAAGACTTCATCGGCCACATCGGCGGGGATGATTTCGCCGTCATCACCGATGTCCGCAGATATGAAGCGATCTGCCGGACCATCATCAGCCGTTTTGACGAAAGCATAGCCGCTTTCTATGACGAAACAGACAGGGCCCGAGGCTATATCGCCGCGCATAACCGCCAGGGCCTGCAGGTGACCTTTCCCATCATGTCCATGTCCATTGCCGCAGTCATTGCCGATGGGAAAAAGGAGATGAACCACATAAAAGTAGGTGAAATAGCGGCGGAATTAAAGGCCTACGCCAAATCATTGCCCGGGAGCGTACTGGTGCGGGACCGCCGGGAGAACGGACCGGTGCCGGAGCCGCTCGATCATCCGACGCTCAGGGTCCTGCAGTAGAGACAGCCTCATGCCGTCTTCCGGAAGTCCGCAACCGAGGGGTTTTCTCCTTCCGCTTCTCCTGCTCCTCCTCGCGGGGCTGGCGTTCACCGCCGCCTGCACGAAAAGGCCGATGATCCTCTGCCATTCGAACTCTTTTCATGCCATGGACAAGGAGGCCATTGCCTGGGAAATCCTTCGGCTGGAAATTCTTCTTGCCGAGGCCCCCAATGTGAAGCATGCCGACTCCTGTTTTTACCTTGCCCTGCTCCACGCCCATTACAACAACCCGAACCCTGATTACGCCCGGTCATTGCTCATGTTTGACCGGTATCTCTCCTTGAATCCCCGGTCGGGAAAGAGCGATGAAGCACGCTATGTACACGGTCTTCTGAAGAAAATGGCCGACATGGAGGACGAATTGACCCGTCTGCAGACGGACTCCGACAGGGAACGCACGGATCGCCGGGCGGAAACCGAGGCGTTGCAGCGGCTCAATGCGCGGTTAACAAAGGAAAACGAAGAGCTGACGGTTGAAAAAAAGAACCTTACCGAGGCCATTGAACAACTCAAGCTGCTCGAACAGAGTCTGGAAGAAAAAAGATTGCGGTATTAAGACCCCGAAAGTCAACTTAGTCAATAGCGTCCCTGCAGCCGTTCGAGGATTATTTTCGTCAGCATTCGGGAATTCTCCAGGTTGTCCTGGCCATCGGCCCTGTTGACCTTGACGGCAAGGTAGTATCTGTCCTGGAGAACATGCAGGCCGCCCTTGGGCTGGAATACGTCGCCGCCCCAGACCGCCTTGTCGCCCAAAGCATTTATGTCTTCCGGGGAAAAGATCAGGTACACCGCGTCATCGAATTTTTTCACGGCATCTTCCCGCGATTCCCCGACTGTCAGCTCAACGCTGACAAAATTTTTATACTGCATGGGGTCGAGGGATTCAAAGTGGCACAATGTCACTCCCTGCATAAAAATCGCCTGATATTCGGTGAGCCTGCCTTCCGCCAGTTGCACGCCGGCCGCCTCTTCCGCTTCGGCATGGGTCAGGACCGAACAGGCATTGAGCCCGTCCTCGGCTGAGAGGGCGGCGGGAAAAGTGCAGGCAATGGCAATAACAACACAAAGGATGGCTTCTTTCATCGGGTAATCTCCTTTCCATGGGGTTTTCCCCTTTCCGGCGGCTTGAAGCCAGGTCCGTCGAGGGGAAAAAGACGGGCTGTACCGATCATCGACGCCTCCCCGGCCGATCGTGACGCCGCGGAAAAGATCGTTTCCCGTCGGGCGCCGTCCGGGGACGGTAATCCTTCCGGTCGGGAAACGTCCTGGGACGGAAATCCCTCCGGTCGGGAAACGTTCGGGGACGGTAATCCTTCGGGTCGGGAAACGTCCGGGGACTGTAATCTCTCCGATCGGGGAACACCGGGGAGCGGTAATATCTCCGATCGGGAAACACAGGGGAGCGGTAATATCTCCGGTCCCTTATGTATGGCGGCCGGCCGAAGGAATAATCGCGGTAAAAACCGTATCCGGGGATGTAACGGCTCCTGTAATAATCCCTGAGGAAGTACGATCCGTCCGGTCGGAGGTAAGGGCCGGGATAGGGATACGGTTCCAGGCGATGGTAAGGATAAGGCTCGTACCGATCCGCGGAATACGCGTAATAGCTTCCGGCCCCCGCCGAACAGCCGCTGTAGGGCAGCAGAAACAGACCCGGCAGCACGGTCAGCCTCATCAGAACGGACCTGTTCCGCATCAGTGCACCCTGTCAGCGCCCGGTCCCGGCGCCAGGGACAACATTCCCGGGCAGACTTGCGGACCCCGGTATCCGGGATGTCTTACGGCGCAGAGATTTGCGGAAGATGGCGGGAAATTGTGGATGATCGGTTTTCTGCTCATAGCCTGGTGCGGATCAATCCTCCATTACCAACACCCCGAATGCCCCGCAGCAAAAAGGAGGATGTCCAATCGAATGCGACCGCAAGGCGGGTTTAAGAAAATTTCTAATAAACAGCAGGTTGGAAGTCAACCCCTTTTCCCATTTCTTCCTGATTTGAAGGGAGAGTTCGTTTACGGCTTGTCCTGCCCCAGGCCGAGTACCTCGACCAGAGCGCGGGTGAAGGAAGAAGCGTCGCGATGGTCGAGATGCGAGCCGTCCGGACAATCAAAAGAGGAAAGTTCGGGATGGTCGGCGAAATGGAGTGTTCGGGCTGATGTCGTTGCGGCAAAACGGTCCCAGTATTTTCCCCGCGGCCAGGCCGCTTCCTCCAGTTCAAGGGTTTCGCCGCAGGATGGCAGCCTGACAAAAATGACGCTGCCCCCGCGATTTCGGATCCCCTGCACCATATCCTCGATCCGGGCGAGCCGGGCGGCGAATTCCGCCTCGCCCAGCGGCTTCGCCGCGGCGACGATTTCCCTCTGGCGGTCAAGCCTGGCCGCCCGGAGTTGGGCAATATCCGTCAACCTGTAATCGGCCGGCCGGTAGCGGTCGCTCCGCATGGGAGCGTACGGCGGCCGCGGCATTTCCCCTTCCAGAAAATTCCTCCACAGGCGATCGGGCAGCAGGCCGCGATACCGGAAGACAAAACTGCCCTGCAGAAACAGGGAGAGACGGGTCTCGATCCAGAAGGACCATTTCTGCCGATGATATTTGCGCACCCACCTGGCCGATCGCCCCCTGTCCTCTCCCCCGTCGGCAAGCCATTGCGGCAGGAGGGAGCAGATGATGAGGCCGTCGAAGGAACTGCGGCCGGCAAGATCGGCCAGCACGGGCAGCGGCGAACTCCCGTCGATGGCGAGCATCGCTGCTTTCCGGCCCGTTTCCGCCCGGAGTATTCGCGGATCGACATCGAGCTGCATGCGCGAGGCCCCGAGAAGGACAATGGCCGGTCCGCCGGCCCGGTCAACTCCCCGGCGGATGACCGCCCAGATGCCCAGATCGTCTTCGAGGACCGGGGCAAATCCCCAGGCGCGCCAGAAGGCCTCCCAGGCACCGAGGACGATAACGGTGCCCAGAAGGCCGCAGATCAGGGTCCGGCGCCAGCGATCGGCGCCGTTGCGCTCCTTAGAACTGGAAGTAAATGAACGCACGGTCATCTCCGGGGACAAGGGTGAGTGCAAGGAGGAGGACCGCCACCACGGCGCTTCGCAGCCACCACGGCATCAGGGCCAGTGTTGCCTTGAAATCGCGGTCGCGCAGGTACCAGTGCCCCCCCAGCAGGAGCACGGTGATGACGGATATCCGCCAGACAGCCGATGCGGGAAGAAGGGCGCCGTCCTGTCCACCGGCCATGGCGTTGAGCAGGGTGAAGGCGGCGCCGGTGTCCTCGGCCCTGAAAAAAACCCAGGTGAGACAGATGAAAAAATAGGTGAGCAGCATGAGCGCCGGCCGGACACCCGGTACGGAGACATCGACCCGGCTTGAAAGAAAGCTCTTCACCGCCCGTTCCACGGCCAGGAGGACGCCGTGGATGCCCCCCCAGATGACAAAATGCCAGGCGGCGCCGTGCCAGAGACCGCCGAGCAGCATGGTGACCGCGGCGTTCACCGTCGTCCGCAGCGCCCCTTTTCTGCTTCCCCCCATTCCGAAGTAGAGATAGTCGCGCAGAAAGGAGGAAAGCGAGATATGCCAGCGCCGCCAGAACTCGGAAAAACCGAGAGCGGCATAGGGAAAGCGGAAATTCTCCGGCAGGATGAAACCAAGGCTCAGCGCCGCACCGATGGCGCAGGTGGAGTACCCGGCAAAGTCGAAAAATATCTGGGCCGAAAAAGCCAGGGTGCCGATCCAGGCGTCAACGAAACCGGCGCCGGCCGGCGCGGCAAACACCGCGTCCGCCACCGGGGCGGCAAGCGCGTCGGCGAGAATGACCTTGCCGAACAGGCCAAGGATGATCATGATCAGTCCCCAGCCAAACTGCTCGGCAGTGGCCCGCCGCTCCCGGACGCACTGGGGCAGGAACTCCGCGGCCCGCACGATCGGGCCGGCCACCAGTTGCGGAAAAAAAGTCACAAAAAGGGCGAAATCGAGGAATGAGGGCCATGGCTTGAGCTTTCCCCGGTAGATGTCCAGGCTGTAGGACATGGATTGGAAGGTGTAGAAGGAAATGCCCACCGGCAGCACAATACCGGGAGCGGCGGGGCGGAAATGGATGCCGGCCAGCTCCAGGAGGGCGGTGAAATTGTCGAGCAGAAAACCGCCGTACTTGAAAAAGCCGAGCAGGGCCAGGTTGACCGTCAGGCTGAGCGCCAGGAACCCTTTCCTGGCCCCGGTTGAGCGGGCCGCGGCGATACGTTTTCCCGCCAGCCAGTCGATGAGGGTTGAGATCCACAGGAGAATGACGAACGGCGGATTCCAGGCGGCATAAAACACGTAGCTCGCCAGGCAGAGATTGAGTTTCTTCGCCTTCCACGGCAGCGGCAGGTGGTGCAGGGCCAGAACGATGGCCAGAAAAAGGAGGAAGATGAGGGAGTTGAAGAGCATGGTCAATCAGCGGAAAATTGCCGCGGCGACCGGCTGAGGGGTTAATCGGCCATACTGCAAGTTGGCAGTCGGCAGTCGGCAGTCGGCAGTCGGCTGCATACCAGAAGACAGAGGACAGAAGACAGAGGACAGAAAATTCTGTTCGCCGGGGCGAACGGTACAAAGTATACGGATTACGGTATCAGGTTTTGGGTGTGAAGCTTTCGCAAATGGAATGTCGCCTCGTACCCTGCACTCGGCACATCCGGCATCATCCCGGTGAGCTCTAAACTCCTTGTACCTTGAACCGTGAACCTTAAACCGCGCGAAGCGCACAACACTCTTCTCCCCGGGGAGGTAAGCGAACGAAAAGTGAGACTCCGGGCAGGTGCCAGGCATGACCGGATGAGGGACGCTGTAAAAAGACAAGCCGGCAGGCTTCAATCTCCAAACTGCCGACTGCCGACTGCCGACTGCCAACTTTTCCAGCATAGGCCGTAGGTTGGGGTGAGCCTGCGAACCCCAACAATTTCCGGTGCTTACGTTGGGCCTGGCGAGCTCAGGCCAACCTGGACGCACTGCATTCTGCATTCTTCACTCTGCATTCTCCATCCTTCCCTCTCCTC
>Ga0209269_1000343_pt1 | contig 48327 bp, 45 predicted proteins | sample MTBAKMMethaMetaG_FD_187455 | JGI IMG/M metagenome (GOLD analysis project Ga0209269, IMG submission 187455) | Enrichment culture microbial communities from Arthur Kill intertidal strait, New Jersey, USA, that are MTBE-degrading - MTBE-AKM (Arthur... | ecosystem: Environmental > Aquatic > Marine >... | reverse complement strand
TCGGTGAGCTGATCCCCCTGGGTTAAACCTTTTATTACCCCTTTACAAAACGGGTCCGTGGGGTAGCTTGGAATCCTTCCTGCTTGGGGTGCAGGTAACTCCGATTCAAATTCGGACGGACCCACCAATTCCTCTTTATCAATTAAGTTCTCTGGTGATCTCACCTTGTCTTACCTGGAAGATGCTAGACAGTATCTTAAGCTCGGCCGGAATGAGATTCCAGGCCTGCTGTTCTGCGTGATAGTTGCCCTCGGTTCCTACATCATCACCAGAGGGACCCTCTTCGAGGGCGGCCCCCGGCTTCTGGATGCTGATATATTCCATGAGAACCCGGCGCTGTCCGTCCTTTTCAAGATAGGCCCGATTGTGCTCGCCCTGCTCATCGGTTTGCTGGTCAACTTCTCCCCGTTCGCTGCCGGTGGCGGGTACTCAGGGAAGTACCTATTGCGTGTGGCCATCGTGCTCATGGGCGCCAGGGTCACCGTGGACGTTCTCTCCAACGCCTCCCCGGTGGGGATAGCGATAATCCTGGTGGTCATGGCCTTCACCATATGGCTGGCCCTGACCCTGGGAAAAAGGGTGGCCTTGGACGACGATGCCGCAGCTCTCATAGGCACCGGGAACAGCATATGCGGGGTGTCCGCCTGCCTGAGCGTGGCGCCGGCCATCAAGGCCAAGGCGTCGAACACCTTCGCGGTGATCGGGGTCATCAGCCTGCTGGGGCTGGTCGGCGTCTTCCTGATACCGTGGCTGGCGGCATCTCTCGGCCTCAGCACCGCCCAGGCCGAGGTGCTGATAGGCGGCTCCCTGCACGAGATAGGCAACGTCATCCCCGCGGCCGATCTCTATCACAACGCCTTCGGAGGGGAGGAGGTGGCCTCTCTGGTCCTGGCGTACAAGATGATCAGGGTGGCCATGCTGGTCGTGGTGGCCTATGTGCTCTCCCGCCTGTTGGCCCGCAGGGATGGAGGGGAGAGGGGCGAGGTGCGCATGCAGGGTTTCCTCATAGCCTTCGTGATCGTGGCCGCCATGATGTCCTTGGCCATTTACGCCTTCCCTGATGAAGGCAGGGAGGTGCGCTCCGCCCTGGTCTCCCTGTCCGCATCACTGCTGACCGTGGCCATGGCCGGCGTGGGGCTGGCCATGGACCTGCGGGAGACCCTGCGCGTGGGAAGGAAGCTGCTGCCCATAACCGCAACGGTCTGGGCCGGGCAGTTCCTGCTCCTGCTGGTGCTAACGGTCGCCCTGGTGTGAGCCGGTATTCGAAAAGAATTAGGGCGATACCGCCATCCTGGTGGCATGAAGGCGCACGTCCTGCTTTACGACAACTTCTGCGTGTTCGAGATAGCGATGACCCTGGGTTGGCTGAGCAAGTTCGAGGTGGAGACCGTGGCCTTGGAGGCCCGGGAGTACCCCAGCGATTGCGGCCTGAAGGTGCGTCCCGACCGAGTGATAAGCAATATCGACGTACTGCCAGACCTGCTGGTCATAACCGGAGGGAACCCCGGGAAGTACCTGGAGAGCCTGCCGGCACCTGTGTCCTCGGAACCGCTCATGGAATACATACGTAAGATGGTCTCCCTGGAAAGGCATGTGGCCGCCATATGCGGGGGACCGGAGTTCCTGGCCCGGGCCGGTGTCTTGAAGGGGAGGCGCTGCACCCACGGGTTCGAGAAGGGGCTGCCCTCCTGCTTCGAGGGATCGATCGTAGTGGACGAACCGGTTGTCGTCGATGGAAGGATAATCACCGCCAGAGGGAACGCCTTCCTGCGCTTCGGGCTGACCATAATGGACCACATGCACCTTTTCGATAGCCAGGAGGAGAGGGACAACGACATCGCCTGGATATCCAAGGCCTGCGAGTTCCCCTGAGCGTCAATAGCGTGGCCGAGCACCTCATGCCGCTATGGTGAACAGCCTCGGTCACTTATCGAAGTGCGGTCACTTCGGTAGGTGAAGTCCGGCCAGGTGAAACTTAAATAGAGCTGCGCTACGATGGTACTAATCGATGAAGCACCGGATAGTGGTCATTCCCGGCGACGGTATCGGTCCCGAGGTCGTCGCTTCTACCATGCAGGTCCTCGAAGCCAGCGGAGCGGAGATAGAATGGGTGGAGGAGCAGGCTGGGAAGGCCACAATGGAGAGGTACGGAAACCCTCTGCCACAACATGTTCTGGATAGGATAAATGAGGTGGGGGTGGCGCTTAAAGGACCTGTGACCACGCCCGTGGGCAAGGGGTTCAGCAGCGTGAACGTGGCGATGAGAAAACAACTGAACCTATATGCTAACGTCCGCCCGATCAACTCCCGCTTCGGGAATAGCGACAAGTTCTCCGATGTGGACATGGTCATCTTCCGGGAGAACACCGAAGACGTTTACGCTGGATTGGAGCAGGACATCGCTCCCGGTGTGGCGCAATGCCTGAAGATCATCACCAAGGAAGCTTCGGACCGCATCGCCATCTTCGCATTCGATTACGCCGTCAAGAACGGCCGAAAGAAGGTGCAGGCGGTTCACAAGGCCAACATCATGAAGAAGAGCGACGGGCTCTTCCTGAAGAGCTGCCGTGAGGTGGCCAGTCAATATCCGGAGATCGAGTACGGCGAGATAATAGTGGACAATTGCGCCATGCAGATGGTCATCCGTCCGCAGCAGTTCGATGTACTGGTCCTCACCAACCTATATGGCGACATATTGAGCGATCTGGGCGCAGGCTTGGTCGGGGGGTTGGGGCTTGTCCCCGGGGCCAATATCGGTGACGGATTGGCGGTCTTCGAGGCGGCCCACGGCAGTGCCCCGGACATAGCCGGGAAAGGTGTGGCCGACCCACTGGCGCTCATACTCTCCGCGGCCAACATGATGAAGTATCTGGATGAACCGGCGATAGCCGGGCGAATCGAGAGGGCGGTCATCTCCATCCTCGGTCAAAAGGACAAGCTGACCATGGACCTGGGTGGTCGGTCCGGCACCAAGGAGTTCACCCGGCACCTTATCGATATAATATCTTCCACCGGATAGAGAACGCTCCTCCGCCGCACACCAATATTTATAAGGTTTCCAGTTCAAGACCTTCCTGGGCTTTCACACGAACGAGGCCCGGACCGGTCACCATACTTCTCCTTTTCTTAAGTAGCGGACCCTTTCAAAGGCTTCGTCAAGCCCAGGAGCCATGATGAAATGGACGCATTGAAGGAAATAAGCGTGAGCAGGGACGAACGGGAGGCCATGCTTTCAGACGCTATGAGCCAGTGGTGGCTTGGGGCCATTGCGACTATGAACAAGACCTTGGGGCCTGATGCCGCCATGAAGGCATATGGCCCGGCCATGAGGGAGATCGGACGCGGGTGGGCCCAGAGGTTCGTCAAGGAGAGGGGTTACCAAGGCAATGATGCCATGGCCACCGCCTCAGTTATTAGGATGTGGGAAAAGATGATGGGCATAGAGGGGGAGGTCATAGCGGCCTCGCCCGAAAGGGTGACGGTCCGGAACACCAAATGCCCGATGTCCAAGGCCATGCCCGAGGCCTGCAAGTCGTTGGATTGCGCCATCTGGGGTCACTTGGACGTCATAAGTCCCGGTTATCGGCTGGTGTCGAATCAGAAGATGACCATGGGAGATCCCTATTGTGAGTGGACCATCGAGAGGAAATGAGCCATGCCGGAACGGTCATAAACACGAAAAATGCGGACGGGAACATCGTCCGCCCCCCTTTTTCTAGCAAACATATCTTTATGGGTAACGCTTTCTTAATCCAAAATTCATTTCAGTAATAGCCAACGGTACAGGGAGCGTTGATGGATGCACGTAATTGTAGTGGGAGCAGGGAACGTGGGCTATACCATTGCCAGAATGCTGTCCAAGCAACATTCGGTCCTGGTCATCGAGGACGATCTAAAGCGCTATGATTACGTAGTGAACCATCTGAACGTCGGCGCGATGAACGCCAACGGGGCCAGTCCAAAGGTGCTAAAGGGGGTCATAAACGATGACACCAACCTGCTGCTGGCCGTTACCGAGAGGGATGAAACGAACATATTCTGCTGCATGATGGCCAAGCAGATCAACACCAAACTTGTAACTGTGGCCAGGGTGCGCAACCCTGATTACATCGAAGGCGCCATGGCATCCAAGTTCCTGAACGTTGACCATATCATATCTCCTGAATATCTCACAGCAGAAAAGCTGATGCGCATAGCATTGTTCGAGAACTCCATCGGGTGCGAGAGCATACCATCCCTGGGTGTTGAGCTGGCCATGTTCAAGGTGAGCGGTAAGAAGGACGGGGTGACGATGATGCCTCTGCGGGAGCTCCCTCTTCCCACGGACTCTAAGATACTCGTTATCCACCGGGGAAAGCAGGTCATAGTTCCAAACGGCAATGATGTCCTGATGAAAGGTGATCAGGTCACCATCGTAGGCAAGGGCAGTGCGGTCTCGGAGTTCAACAGGATGCTTGGCACGGTGCGCGAGCCTCGGGACATCGTCATCATCGGCGGAGGGATCGTCGGAGAGCACCTAGCCACATTGCTGGAGAGGGAGAAGCTCTCCGTTAAGCTGATCGAGGACGATGAGGACCGCTGCCGTGTGCTGGCCAAGAAGTTGAGCCGAACCGTTATCATAAACGACAACGGCTCAGACCCATCGGTGTTGCGCAATGAGAACGTGAGCATGGCCGACGTGCTCATCTGCGCCACGGACAACGAAGAACAGAACCTGCTAGCATCATTGATCGGAAAGCATCTGGGCGTTTTCAAGGTCATATCCAGATACTCCAAGAGAGAGTACGAGGAGATATTCGGGATGAGCGGGATCGACGCGTCGGTGGGGTACTACCACGTGGTGGCCAACGAGATCATCAAGGAGACGGTCCACAACTATGAGGTCATGCTCCTGCTGGAAAAGTTCTCAGAGGAGTTCTTCGACCTCAAGGTCACTCCTGGATGCCGCATAATAGGTAAGAAGATAATGGAGATAGACATGCCAAAGATGTCCGCGCTGGCCCTGGTGGTCAAAGATGGAAGGGCGGTCATTCCCTCTCCGGAGACGGTCATAGAGGAGGGAGACAAGGTGTTCATCTATGCCCTGCAGTCAGCCATCACCAAGCTGGAATGGATGTTCAAGGCCAACATCCCAGTCGGACCGTAAGGGGGCCTCATGTCCTCGTTATTCGGCAAGGTCAGGAGATACATAGGCCAACTGGCCTACTACTTCGACCGCCTCAATGTGGACGCTACCAACGTGCTCAACAAGGTGGCGCGCAAAGAGAGCGCCATTCCTCACATCTTCGGCATTCTGATGGTCTATATGTCCATCGCCCTGTTCTTCCCCTATGCTGTGGCCATTTATTACGGCGAGGACCCGCGTCCCTGGATATTTCCGATGCTCCTGTGCCTCATCAGCGGGCTCTTGCTGCTCATGCGCTACCGTTCCCCGGAGAACACCCGGCCCACGGAAGCGATGTTCGTGGTGGCCACAGGGTGGTTGGCGCTGACCATCATGGGCGCCATCCCCTTCGTGATGTACGGTATGGGGGTGATAGATGCAATATTCGAGACCATGAGCGGTTTCACCACCACCGGTTCCAGCATCATGTTGGACATCGAGTCCTGGCCGCGGAGCATACTGTTCTGGCGTAGCTTCATGCAATGGCTGGGAGGTGCTGGGGTCATCATGATATTCGTTACCGTCCTTCCCATGTTAGGCGTAGGCGGTCGCAATCTTTTCAAGAACGAGTTCCCCGGTCTGGACGTGCAGAACTTCTCTGCCCGCATCCAGGAAGAGGCGCGAAAGTTCCATTACATCTATGGGTGCCTCTCGCTGTTCCAACTGGTCCTCCTTCTCTTAACCGGCATAGGGATCTTCGATTCCTTCTGCGTGATGTTCTCCACCATGTCCACAGGCGGGCTCTCCCCGCACTCCGAGAGCATCGCCTACTTCGCCTCGGCGGAGGTGGAATGGATAGTCATCATGTTCATGCTGATGGCCGGAACGAACTTCTACCTCCACTTCCAGGTCATCACCACCCGTGACCCGAACCGCTACTTCCGCAACACTGAGTTCCGCATCTTTCTCGGCATAATATTGGTGGCCACCGCGATCATAACCCTGGTGCTCTGGGGAAACGTGTTCACCGACCTAGGGACCGGGGTGCGCACATCCATGTTCCAGGTGGTCAGCATTATGACCTCCACAGGTTTCGCCACCACCAACTACATAGCGTGGGACCAGGCCGTGGTGTTCATACTGGTAGCGTTGGCTGTGATCGGAGGGAGCACGGGCTCCACCGCCGGAGGCATCAAGGTAGCACGGTTCTTCCTGGCCAGGGAGTTCATCGCCTCCGCCCTGCACAAGACCGTGCATCCCCGTTCCATATTCACAGTGAAGATCGATGGCAGGCCTCTAAGCCAGGAGGCCCTTTCATCAGTGGTCGCCATGGTAATGTGCTACTTCGCCACGGCACTAGTGGCCGTGGTGGCGCTCATCCTCATTGGCATCGACCCGACCACTTCCATCAGCGCGGCCATCGCCACTCTCTCCAACACAGGACCAGGCCTAGGCGCGATCGGTCCTTACGGGTCCTACGGATTACTACCGGACGCGGCCAAGCTCGTCCTTACGTTCACCATGTGGGCCGGTCGTCTTGAGTTCATATCCGTACTGGTGCTATTCACCCCGGTGTTCTGGAAGGAACTGATGAGGTACAGGGAGAAGTACGTCTGAAGGCGATCATCCGCAACTGGTGCTACCGCCCTGCTGGGAGACGATGTGCGCGTACTCCAGGGCCATGGCCACCAGTTCCCGAACCTTATCGTTGGCCGATTCCATTACCGTGAGCAGTTCCAGCATGGTGGAGTCCGAGGGCAGACTGGCATCCTGCATGCGGTCCAGATGTTCTCGATATACCGAGTTTATGCGGGCGTTCATGGTAACCGTCCCCATCTTCACCCGGGCCTTGGTCTCGTCGTTGACCTCCAGAACGCAATCCCCCAGATGCTCCAGGTTTTCCTTTAGGATCTCGTAGACGTTGGCCAGCTGCGCCAGCTGGTCCTCGGGTATGGAACGCCCCTTCTTCCGCAGGCCAGTGGCCATGTTCCCGATGTCCTCTGCAAGGTCGCCCAACCTCTCTAACAGGTTAGACATGCGCACCAGTAGGACGGTCTTCTGCGCCTCCTCTTCCCGGAGCGAACGCCGGGACATCCACAGGATGGCGTCCTCGATCTCCTCGTCCAGATAATCGTTCAACGATTCCATCTTGACGACCTTCTGGTTGATTTGGCGCCTTCCGTCCTTAAGGGTCTCGAACGATATGTCGAGCAGTTCCTTGGTGACCTCCAGCCCATGTCCCAGCTCCTTCTCGATGAGGCGGAAGGCCTCCGCGTTGTCCTCAGGCAGGTCCTTGGTCAGGTACTTAGTGCGGAACAGCACCTCCTTCTCCTCTCCGGGCACCGCCCTTTCCACAACCTTCTGGAACTGGTTTATCATCAGAAGGAATATCACGGCGGTGACCACGTTGAATATCAGATGGGCGTTGGCCACCTGCTGTCCCACATTGCCTCCCAGGTCCATGGCCACTTCGGCCAATATCCCGGTCAAGGGTATGAATATCAGAACTCCTCCCACATTGAACAGGAGATGCGCCACGGCGGCGCGGCGTGCCCACAGGTCCATCTTGGCCGAGGCGAAGAGGGTGGTCGTGGTGCTTCCGATGTTGGCTCCCAGCAGCACCGGGATGGCCTGCTCCAGGGTCAGCAGTCCGCTGGCGGCCAGCACCACCATCAGCCCAGATGTCACTGAGCTGGACTGCACGGCGATGGTGAAGAGCACACCTACCAGCAGGGCGATCACGAAGTTGTCCAGGTTGGATATCAGGGCCAATATCTGAGGGTCATCCCTGATGGGGTCCAAGGAACCGGAGATCAGTTGCAGACCAAAGAACACCAGGCCGAAGTAGAACAGGGGCTTACCGACGAACTTGTACCGTCCTCCTATCAATCCCCAAACGAAACCGACCAGAATGAATACGGGGCCGAAGGCGGTCAGCTTGAATGCCACCATCTGAGCGGTTATGGTCGTACCGATGTTGGCGCCGATTATCACTCCCAGACTCTGGGAGAAGGCGATGGTGCCCGCGTTCACGAGGCTGACCGCGATCACCGTCGTTGCCGCACTGGACTGCACCGTGGCGGTCAATAGAGCGCCGAACGCCGCCCCTCTCCATCGGTCCTTGGTAAGCTTTCCCAAGGTCTCACGGAACCGCTCCCCCACAGAACTGATGATCTCCCTGCTGAAGTTCTCGATGCCGTACAGGAAAAGTATCAACCCTGGCACTATGGCGAACAACAGCTCCCAGGAGATGGCGGCCATCCTGGATTCATACCTCCCATTAGTAAATTACCGTTTCGATTGGTTCGTGGGACCGGTGGGGGGATAAGACAAAAAGCTTAAGCATCGACCTCGATAGAAAGCTCGCCATGTCAAAGGTAATGCGTAAGATCATCAAGATAGACGAGGAGAAGTGCACCGGTTGCGGTGAATGCGTCCTCTCATGCGCTGAAGGCGCGATCGTGATCAAGGAGGGCAAGGCCAAGGTGGTCAAGGACATGTACTGCGATGGGCTGGGCGCATGCCTCGGCCATTGTCCTGAGGGAGCGCTTTCGATCGAGGAGAGGGAAGCGGAGCCGTTCGACGAGGAGGCGGCCAAGGAGCATGCGGCATCCACCCGCGAGGACGAGCCGCATTCATGTCATTCCTCTCGCCCTATGATGATAATGCCCGATGCACCGTCGCTGACAGGCGAGGTCACCTCGCAGCTCAGGAACTGGCCCATACAGTTACATCTGGCACCGGAGGTCGCCCCTGCCTACAAGGGCGCCTCTCTGCTCATCGCCGCGGACTGTTCCGGGTTCGCCCTCGGGAACCTACAACGGGACTTCATATCCGGTCGCGTGACCATCATAGGCTGCCCCAAACTGGATGATGTACAGGCATACATCGGAAAGCTCGCCCGCATCTTCGAGCATAACGACATCAGGGACATCACCCTCCTGCGCATGGAGGTGCCCTGCTGCGGCGGTCTTCGTCGCACGGTACAGGAGGCCCTGAAGCTCAGCGGGAAGAACATACCCATGCAGGAATACATGGTGGAGCGCCTGGGCGGCAAAGTGGTCAAGATGAACGTTTAGACCGTTTGCCGGTCATCCTCTCCACGTCGACACGTATCACCGCCGTCAAGGACAAAGAGCGGGGTTCAAAATCGAATCGCCCGGGGGAATAATGTTCCATCAGTATCCGCAGACCATCTTTGACCCCCTCCTCGTCCATTATCACCGTGGCCGTCCCCCAGCCGATAACGCTCTCGAACCTGGACGTCCATTGGCAGGCCTCTTCCCCCCTTACCAACCGCGCCTCGCCCTCCATCTCGAAGCACACCCGGGGGTTAGAACGAAGCACGTCCAGCTTTCTTCCCTCCCGAGCGCAATGAAAATAGAGCTTCCCCTCACTATACCCGAAGTTCATGGGGACCACGTAGGGGTCGCCATGGTCCACCATGGCCAAACGGCAGACCTCAGCTCTACGGATGACCCTTTCCAGCTCTTCCTTATCCTTGATCTCCCTATCCGCGTGCCTCACGCTCTCACCTCAACCTTCCTCCGCAATAGGGGCAGTACTCCCCTCCATGGTCGAACCTTCCGCAATATGGGCAGTTACCGTTCAGCTGTGCGGGTCTCGTCGGGTGCTGTCCCGCGCTCCTCTGGTCAGAGGAGATGATCAGGAGCAGCAGAACTCCTACCACGGCCAAAACCACCAGCAGACCGAACAAGGCCTTGGACAGGTCCCCTTCCGGGAACAAGGGGTCGTCCACCGGCGCCGCGCCCTCATCGATCACGAACGGTCCTATGGTATAGGCGTCCTCCGCCCAGTTCCCGTCCACATCAACGGTCCTGATATGCACGTAATAGATGCCAGGGGACAACGAGCCTGTCACGTATGAGCCTACTGTCCTGTCCATGACCATGTCTGGAAGCGCATCCGGGCTCATGTCTATCAGGATGCTGTAACCGAGCACACCGCTCCCCTCGTCGATCGCCCCCGACCACGTCAGACTTATCGTACTGTCCAGGGAGCCCTCGCCCACCGAGTGCGATGACACGAATGAAGTGGGGTTGCTGGGCGGGTCAAGCTCCATGGGCACTCGGGAGTTCTTGAAGACCGCCTGCAGGTCGGCGTCCCGCATCGGCCACTCCCGTTTGATATCGTCAATGCTGTCAGGGTCCTTGCTGTACATGATGTCCCAGAGCGTGGAGAACTCTTCGTCCACTTGATCGCCCCCAAGGCTTCCCTCCGGGCGATCGTCCGGGTCCGTTCCATCGAACAGGTCCCAAAGGACATTGGCCACCGCCCCTTCCACGATAGCTCCGTCCATGTCCCCTTCGTCCCCCCTCCCAAATGGTCCGTCGGCGAATATCGTGCTTTCCAATGAGCTGCCGTCCGGCCTCATTGGGTCTCCGTTCACGGCTCTCTCAAAGAACTGCGCCCAACCTTCGGTGAAGGCGAAACCCGGTGAGGACTCGCTATCAATGTAATGGGGGTCTGGCCCGTCACCATCAGGGAAGTTGCCCCCTCTTAGTTCATAGTGCACGCAGTGGCCGTACTCGTGAAGGGATATGTCCCTTCGCCAGACGGCGTTCTCCATGTATCCGTCCGAAGGCATATGGATCTCGTCGCCATGCGAATGCGGCCAATCCCCTTCCGGCCATACAACGGTCACCTTGGAGCGCTCCCATCCGGTCATCCTCCACAACCACTCGCCACCATCGCGCAGGTCATGGTAGATCGCCCACGCCCCCCTGGCCTGGTCGGAAATATGGTAGTCCAGGCTCACATCGCTGTCCACCTGGAACTGCTGTGTGTTCCAGTAATAGGTAGGGTCCAAGGACCTGCTCCCATCCCCCACTCTGACCCAGCGTCCATCGTCGGCCTCTATTCGTACCAGGTACGTACCGGCCCCCACATCGATGAAGACCGCGTTCCCGGAGTCATCGGTCCTGGTGGACTGCACGGTCTGGAAGTAGTTGAAGGTCTTCCTTCGGAGCTGAACAGATGCCGATCGACATGGTTCGCTCTGCGAAACGTCCAGAAGATCGAACTTGAATACGACGGTAACGTTGAAAAGGGCCCCATCCACCGGCACCGCCTCGTAGCTCACCGGTTCAAGATCCGATGTCCAGATGATGCCGCTTGATACCGGTGCCGCTTCGAAGGTGAACCCCAATGCACGTTCTTCCTCCCCCTGGTCCAGGGGAACGAACATGGGCAGCGTCAACATCATCAACGCCACGGTCAAGGCACAGAGGGCGGCACGAGCCATCGAACGGTCAAGGAAGCTCCACGTTTATATCTCTCGTGATAGAGCTTTTAAACTACGTCATATAGACCTGACGCACATCGATTAAATAATTGGATGATGTATCCAACTTACCCTAGGTGAAAATATGAAGGCCGCCCTCATGCGTTCCCTCGGAAAACTGGAGATGGCCGAGGTAGAAGACCCCTGTTGCCCAAAGGGGGGAGCGCTGCTCAAGGTACTGGCGACCGCAGTGTGCGGCACCGACATCAAGATGCTGGAGAAAGGTCACCGCGACCTTACATATCCCCGGATCCCCGGGCACGAGGTGGTCGCGCAGGTGCTGGAGATCGACGGTGGGTCAGGTCTGAGGAGAGGCGACCGGGTCCAGGTCTGGCCTGGAAGCTCATGCGGCAGATGCCATCAATGCCTCACCGGCAACGACCATCTGTGCCCGGAGGTGAAGATAATGGGTTTCAACACCGACGGAGGCATGGCGGAGATGTTGGCCGTGGGCGACGTCTCCAAACTGAACCCCATAGGCGATTCAGACCCCATGCTCTTGACCCTCGCTGAACCTCTGGCCTGCTGCATCAACGTCCAGGAAAAGCTGAAGGTCGGTAAGGGGGACCACGTATTGATCATGGGCGGAGGGCCCATGGGCTGCCTGAACGCCTTCCTGGCAAGGAAGCGTGGCGCGGGGACGGTCATGGTGAGCGAGCCGCAGCCGCATCGTCTGGAGGGTGCGCCATCAGGACTTTTTGATCGGATAACATCACCCGACCCGGAGCTGTTGCGAAGGGCGGTGCAGGAAGAGACCGAGGGGGCAGGCGCGGACGTGATCATCCCCTGCACACCTCAGGTCCGTTTAGACCAGGGAGTGTTCCGGATGCTGGCGCCAGGGGGCCGGTTGTGTGTGTTCTCCGGCCCCCGACACGAGGACTCTCCTCTTCCAGTGGATGTGCGGGAGATGCACTACCGGGAACTGACCGTCGTGGGCAGCTATGGCAACTCCAGCCGTCACGACCGCGAGGCGGTCAAGATGCTCAGGGAGGATGCGGAACTCACCTGGACCATCACCGGAAGGTACACTCTGGACAAGGTCCGAGACGCCTTCGATCATGCCGCCGCCCGCAAGGGGCTGAAAGCGGTAGTAACATTCTGAGAACACGGTGCTATCATGGACAAGGAACTGAGAGATTTCGGAGCAAAGGTCGACGCCCTGATAAAGGGGGAGCACCTAGGACGAAGCCAGGTCAGGGACATGTTCCGGGAGGTACTGCTGAACCAACAGCCCGACCTTCAGCAGGGTGCGTTCCTGGCCGCAATGACCTCCGTCAAGCCGACCCCTGAAGAGATCGCGGGCAGCTGGGAGGCGATATTCGAGATAGATACGATAAAGGCCCGCCCGGAGGTGGACGGGTTCCTTGTGGAGAACTGCGGCACCGGAATGGACCGCATAAAGACCTTCAACGTGTCCACGCTCGCTTCGGTGGTCGCCGCGGCCGGAGGTGCCCGCATGGCCAAGCACGGTGCCAGGGCCATCACTTCTAAATGCGGCATCGTGGACATCGCCGAGACACTGGGCGTAGATGTGGAGTGCGATGCATCAGTGGTCAAGCACAGCGTGGAGGTGGCCGGCATCGGACTGTTCAACGGTATGAGCGCGAAGGTGCATCCGCAAGCCCTCTACCGCATCCTCTCCCAGATCCGCTTCGGCACCATCCTGAACGTGGCCGGTTCACTGGCCAACCCCGCCTCCCCCGAGATCGGGGTGCGCGGAGTTTACTCCCCGGACATGGTCGTGCCACTGGCCCTGACCATGCGTGAGATGGGCTACCGGAAGGGCATCGTCGCCCACGGACTGGACGGAAACGGAACGAGGGGTATGGACGAGCTTTCCACGCTCGGTAGGAGCATCGTAGCGGAGTTCCACGAGGACGGAGAGATATCCAACTACGAGATATCCCCCGGTGAGCTGGGGCTGCAGTTAGGAGAGGAAGCCGACATACTCAGCAGCCTGGACCGGGAGTGGGAGGCAGCCCGCTTCGTCAAGGTTCTGCTGGGCGAGGAAAAAGGTTCCCGCCGGGACATAGTGGCTCTGAACGCCGCCCCGATACTGTACCTGAACGGCAGCGCCTCCTCGCTGAGCGAAGGCGTGGCCAGGTCCCTGGAGATTTTGGAGAGCGGGAAAGGCATGCAGAAAATGAAGGATTGGGTGCGGGCACAGAACTCTCAAGACCCCGGTCTTAAGTTGGAGAGGTTGGAGAAGTTGGTCGAGGCGCCCTGCCCCGTCTGAAAAATACCTCTTATTTCATCTCTTCCAACTTTTTATACCAGGCGGACATGCGTTCCTTGTGGTCGTCCTGCGATTCATCAGCGGTGATGATGAGCGCGGCACGCTGTTCCGCACCATCGAGGTCCACCATGGGATAGTCCACGCTCTTGATGATCCTCTGAACGAAGGCCTTGAGGAACTCGACGTCCTCCACGGTGCAGCTGGTCGGTAAGGTCATCTTAAACACATGAAGTGCCTGATGGATGTCCAAGTAGTGAGCGATCTCAGCCTGGTCCAACAGTTTCAGGAACCGGTCCCGGTCCTTTCTGCGCTTGGATAGCTCCCTCATCCTTTCCGTCCAAAGGGACCCGAACTGGACCATGACTCCTTCTTCACCGAAGACCTTCCACATAAGTCCCAAAAACCTCCTGATGGGAATTAAAGGTTGGCATTGCCCCCGGGAAATGTTTATGAGCCCTCCGTCGATACTCCATGACCCATGCAAGTCTTTGACACGGTCACCAGGTGCCGCCAGCTGACATCCGCCCCGTTATACAGGTGGAGGGAGGAATCAGGAACTCTGACCAAGGTGTCCGTCGCCCTGCTGTTCGCTATGCTCACCGCCCTGGCAGCCCAGGTGCGCATCGTTCTGCCGTTCACCCCCGTACCCTTTACGGGACAGGTCCTCATGGTCCTGCTCGGTGCCGCGGTGCTCGGCCGGTACGGGGCGCTAAGTCAAGGAATGTACCTGGGATTGGGTGCGTCCTTCGGATGGTTCAGCGGCATGACCGGCTTGGCCGCTCTCTCCGGTGTGACGGGAGGTTACCTGATCGGCTTCATCCTGGCCTCATTCGTTCTGGGCGAGATGGTGGAAAGGAGGAACGAATGGAGCGGAGCTCAGATAATGGCCGCCATGTCCCTGGCCGTCTTGGTCATCTACTCGGCGGGAGCCTTGCATCTGGCTCTGACGCTGGGGCTGAGCGTACAGGAGGCCATTGTTATGGGGGTCCTGCCCTTCATCGTGGTCGACGCGCTCAAGATAATGGTCGGCTCCAGCGTGGGAACTCTGTTCCTGCGCCCCCGCTCCAGCTAAACCCTTATCATCCACCTTTACTTTCTAAATATGAGGATGAGAGCATGAGCCTGCTTCCAGAGCATTCCCATTGTCTTTATTGCGACGAACCTGTGGACGAGGGTCAAGAGTACTGTTCCGAGGAATGCAAGGCCAAGGCGGAGGGCGAGGCCAGAAAGGAGCGCAACAAGAACCTGTTGTTCTTCGGGTTGGCCGCCGTGGCCATCATCGCCATCTCGCTCATATTGACATTCGGTTAGCGGCCGGCCATCATGGCGCGGACCGCCTTGAGCGTACGTGCCGTTTTCATGACATCATGCACCCGGAAGATGTGAACGCCCTGCCAGCAGCCTACAGCCGCCGCAGCCAGGCTGGCCTCCAGGCGATCGGACGGGTCCCCCCCGGCGATGCGCCCAAGAAATGATTTTCTGGAGGCGCCCAGTATCACTGGTCGGCCCATGGAACGATACTCGTCCAGACGGGACATGATCTGCATGTTACCATCGAGGTCCTTTCCAAAGCCCAGCCCGGGGTCCACGGCCATCCTTTCCCACTTAAGTCCCGACGTCACCGCGTTCCTGACCCTTCCCTCCAGAAATGCGTAGGTATCCCCGACCACGTCCACGTAGCGTGTGTCCGCCTGCATGGTGGCCGGTTCGCCTCGCATGTGCATGATCATCGCTGCGGCACCCTCCTCCCTGACCGCTTGGACCATGTCGTCCTTCAGGCCGGAGACGTCGTTGACGATGACCGCGCCGGAACGCAAGGCCTTGCGCGCTACGTCCGCCCGACGGGTGTCCACAGAGACCGGAAGGCCCACCTCATCGCTGACCCTGCGCACCACCTCTGATATTCTGGACCATTCCTCCATTGAAGAAATCGGCGCAGAGCCCGGGCGGGTGGACTCCCCGCCTATGTCTATGAGGTCGGCACCCTCCTCCTTCATGCCCCAGGCCCAGCGGACCGCCTTTTCCACGTCCAGGTGCTTCCCGCCGTCAGAGAACGAATCGGGGGTGACGTTAAGGATCCCCATCACCCGCGGACGGGAGAGGTCCAGCCGACCTCCTGACCACTCGAACGGGGGTGGTTCAGGATCGTGGCGGAACCGTAAAGCGTCCCCCATCTCCTGAACATGACGGGAAGCCCCGGACATCAATAGCCCTTCCAGCGCCAGGGGCGTTATGGTTACCAACGCGCGATGTTCGCGGCAGGAGAAGACCGTCCCACCGCGGGGCATGACCTCCTCCCTGAGGGCGTCGATCTCGTCACCCTCTATCGAGTCTATGAAAATGAACTGCCTGGAGAACAGATCGAACCGTCCTAGGGCGCTCTCTGGCAATCCCAAACGCCTCCATTCCCCAAAGGCTTCGGCGTAGCTTCCGTAGGTCCGTAATCTGGCCATATCGCCTCACAGCAAACGGTCCACCAGCAGGACCAGGTCGATTATCTCCGGGGCCTTCCTACCCTCCGCCCCAGCTCTCAGATTGTTCACGCAGAACGGACAGGTCGTCACCAGCAGGTCTGCGAAGGCCGCCTCGTCGACCCGGTGCGCGGCGATCTCCTTGGAGAGCTCAGGGTATGCCGAGCGAACGCCTCCGCCGCCTCCGCAGCAGGCCGCGGTCTCCCGACTGCGGGGCATCTCCTTCAAGGTGGACCCGGGAATTCCTGCCAGCACCTTGCGTGGAGCATCATAGACGTGACAATGCCGTCCCAGGTGGCAAGGGTCGTGGTAAGTGATCACACCCTCGAGCGGCCTCAGGTCCAGGTCCTTCTCGGCCAGATACTCGCTGACGTGCTGCACATCGAACCCCAGGTCGAAGCGCTTGGGGTATTCCTCCTTGAACATACGATAGCAGCCGGCGCAGGAGAATATGACCTTCTCCACGCCCAGCTCGCGTATGGCGTCCACGTTCTTCTTCCACAGGACCTCGATCTCTTTCTCGTCGATCCCAATACGCTGCAGGACGCTCCCGCAGCATACCTCATCAATGACGGTGAAATCCTCCCCAAGCTTACCAAGTATCGAAAGCGTGGCATCGGCCAGCTCCCTGTCCCTGTATGCGGCGGTGCATCCCACGAAATAACCGACCTTGGCCTTCCTCGGAGTCCTTCCCAGGGTATCCGGCACGCTCTTCTTCTCGCCATAGGGGTTCCCTGTGGCGACCACCTTGTCCGTCAAGGCCCGGTGCCTCGGCAGCATATGGCCTGCGGCCACAAGGTCACGGCGGGCGCTCTCCACCACGTCCACCACGGAGATCTTGGAGGGGCAGCGACGCTCGCAGTCCTTGCACGTGGTGCACTGGTAGAGGTATTCCAGTACGGAGGGGTCGGCGGGTATCTCCTTCTGCAGCAGGCCATATGCCAGGACCATCCTCCCACGGGCCACGCTGGCGTCCCACCCCACCCTCTGGAAGGTGGGACAGACGCTCTTGCAGAACCCGCAATAGGTGCAGGTCATCAGTTCCTTCTTAACCCGGCGGAGGTTCTCCGCATCGATCGTCTCACTCATCGTCTTGCACCTTCGGCACGGTCACGCTGCCGTCCAGCAGAACGAGGACCTCCGCTTTGGGCTTTTGCCTCAGCAGTTCGTCCACCGCCTCCTGCAATGTTCGGAAGGGTAGGATGCCCATCCTCCTAAGGACCTCGGGGTCCAGGGCGGTCACCGCCCATATGTCGGCATGGCACATCACCTCGGCCACCTTGGCCGCCTTATGGAATCCGAGGCGGTATTCCTCATGAAGGGCCTCCAGCACCTTCCTCTTGTCCGAAGAAAGGCACAGCTGTTCAACGAAGACCTCGTCCCCCAGCCCCTCTCGGCATTTGGAGACGAGAATTAGCGTACCCCCTTCCTTCAAGGCCCACTTGGCGTTGTCGATGGCCTTCTGAGATTGGTAGAGGTCCACGTCCATGGGGTACGGCGCGACGGATATCACCGCATCATACCGTTTACGGATGGCGATCGAGAATACCTCGTTCGCCCAACTCACCGCACTATGGAACGCCTTGTGCAGGTCGCCCGCTGCCGCTTTATATATCCGCTGATGGCGGTCCAGGACCACCTGTATGGAGAACACTTCCTTCCTGACCACGGAGAGCGCGTCCATCATGTCCTCATGGACAGGGTTCCCCTCAAGCGCCAATGTCTGCGCCTCCGGCCTCATGGCCAGCTTGTGGTTCTGCTCGATGGTTCGGAAGGAGGCCACGCCCGGCAGGAACGATTTCCTGCCGCCGGTGTAACCGGCGAAGTAATGCGGTTCCACGCTGGTGATTATGATCAGTCGGTCAGCGTTCACCGCTATCTCGTTCACTTCCATGTCCGTGCCGTTCTTGGACGCGCCCAGATGAACGCAGGGCGACCGCCGGGCGTCATGGACCACGATGCGCTCCCGAAGCGCCTCCAGATGATCACCGAAAATGAAGTTCAGCTCCCCCTCCGTTGGAGCGCGGTGCGCCCCGGTGGCTATGAGGTAACGGGCCTGTTCGAGGTCCATCTGTTCCGAAAGGGCGTCCAGCACCTTGGCCGTGGGCGTCGGCCTGGTGCCATCATTCACTAGGAACACCACGTCCTCCGCCCCCTTCAGAAATGAATCGAGGGAGCGTCCGAAGGGCCCACAGAGGGCCTTCTCGATCTCCTCCGCCGAACCGTGCACCTCGTGGGGGCCGACTATCCCTGCCAGGTTCTCATCGGAGATTTTAGCTTTGAGCACTCCACCTTCACCATATGGCAGCTTCAGCAGCATCCGTTCCACAGTTGGATGATTGAGTATTAAAGCGTTGCCTTGGAATTTAAAACAAGTTCCGGAAAATAAAATAATGAATTAATATTAAATTACCCACTAGATTTTCTTTATAAGCCCATCATGTTCATACATCCCGCGATTTTCTAGGGGGACGAACTATGAAAGGTGTGGCAGTCAAAGCAATTCTCGTTCTAGCCTGTATTTCGATGACGATCGCATTGTTTTCCTCCGTAGGGGCGTCCGGTCCTATGAACGATGGAACGACCACGGCAGGCGTTGACCCAGGCATCGTTCCGGTCCCGCAGGCGGTGATCCGTGTCGATGGGGAAGGGGACTTAGCCCAGCTAGTCATCGATGGCGTGGCCACCGGTTCAGGCACTGCCAGTGATCCATACGTAATTGAAAACTATTCCATCAATGCCACAGACGAAGGGAACGCCATATTCATAGGCAATACGACATCGTACCTCGTCATCAAAAACTGCTCCTGTTTGAACGCAGTTCTCGTAGGTGGATTATTCGCAAACGGGGCTGGGATCTCCGTTTATCAGGCCACGAACATCATGATGTTCAACAACTGTTGCGATGTCAACTACTATGGCATCTTCTTGACCAGCTCGCAGAACATCACTGTCTGCTACAACGAATGCAATGAGAACGAAGAGCTAGGCATCTTCCTTAATTCCTCGGACGACTGCACGGTCAGTGGCAACCATTGCTTCCTCAACGAGGCCGGGATATCACTATCCTCATCACATGACAACACAATCTCCGGCAACGAGCTAATAACTAACGGGTTCAACATAGATCTGGATGGGTCTGACCGGAACATCATCATCGACAACGTTCTTCAAAACGGCACCTGGGGCCTGTATGCCCTCGGGTGCTCCAATAGCACTGTTCAGGACAATATATGCACGAACAACTTCTACGGCATCGAACTGCAATCATCTGACAATAACACAGTATTCAGGAACGTCTGCACGGGCATCAATGGCTACCAGGGCATAATCCTGAACGCGGCCAAGAACAACTCCATCGACAGCAACACCTGCAGTGGTTTACCCAGCTACGGCATTCGCGTATATACGGGCGAGCGCAACGTTATCTCGAACAATAACTGCTCCAACGATTCTATTGGGGTACAGGTCGAATTCTCACATTTCAATATAATCTCCAACAACAACGGCAGCGAATGCACCGAATATAGCATCCAACTTTACTCTTCAAGCAACAATACCATCTCCGGGAATATATGCAAAAAAGGAGACCTCTCCGATTACGGCCATGCCATATCCCTTTACTACTATAGTTGCCAAAATCAGGTGCTCGGCAACAACTGCTCCGGTTATGAACGGGGAATAAGTGTCTACGACCACAGCAGCGAGAACTTGATCGGCGACAATGACCTATCGGAAAACAGTTACGGAATATACCTGAAGCGCCTGTTGGAGGACTGCGCCATAACGAACAACGACTGCAGCTGGAACGGTTACGGAATATACCTAGACGACGCGCATTGGACCACGGTCTCCAACAACACCTGCACGAACAACAGCCATGATGGGATATACATCTATGAGGCGCAGAACAATCAGGTCTCCAACAACACATGCGTGGACAACTGGAACTTCGGGATAGCCCTTTACATGGCGCAGTATACTCAGGTCGTCAACAACACCTGCGCCTCCCCGGAGATGACCTATCAGAACGGGACCGTGGGGATCCATCTGAGCTATTCGTTCAATAACAACATCTCCCTCAACAGGTGCAACCACAACGGGGAAGGGATCGAACTGGGGTCGTCCGATCTCAACATCATTTCGGACAACGACTGCAGCTACAACGACAACCTGATCGTGAACGGAGTGAACCAGGGCATACACCTGTCGGGCTCCTCCGACAACCTCGTGGAGAACAATACCTGCTCGGGTAGCTCTTACGGGATCTCGATATCCGGTGGGTCGGACCGCAACCAGCTCATCGGCAATGACTTCAGCGGCAATGTCCAGATGGGCATCTACGTGTACAATGGCGAATCCGATTCTAACAGGATGTTCAACAACACCTGCAACGGCAACGGATACGGCATGTGGCTGGAGAACACCATCTATTCCGAGATATGCGGCAACACCTGCGACGGAAATAGGAAGGCAGGCATCTACGTCAAGTGGAGGAGCCACGACAACCTCATCGCCAACAATACCCTGAGGGACAACGGTTTCCAGTTGGTGGACGAAGAGGGTTACGGCATGGAGTTCGCAGGGCACGGGCTGGCCGTCAACGGTGAGGGGAGCGATTGCTATGAGAACACCATCTGCAACAACACCATCGAAGGGAGCAGGTTACACGGCATAAATCTGACCTTCTCGAATTGGAACCTCTTGTTCGGAAACGTGCTGATCGGCAACCATGGTTCGACCTCCGAGTTCGATCCATCGTGCCTGCAGGCATATGACAGCGGATATAACTCATGGGACACTGGCTCATATGGCAATCTATGGGGGGACTGGACCTCGCCGGACGCCAACGGAGATGGTATAATTGACGTACCTTACGTGATTGATGGCGGATCGAACCAGGACAACTATCCACTGGCAATCAGCGTTGACATCACCTACCCAGCCAATGGAAGCGTTGTCACCGATCCGATCGCCAAGATATCAGGTACTGCCGTTAGCTACTTCGGGGTCTCCACGATAACCTGGCATAACCAGGCCACCGACGGGTCCGGGGTCTGCCTGGGCACCGGGAGCTGGAACGCATCCCTCACCTTGGTCGAGGGTGAGAACCTCATCATGGTGACCATGTCCGACATGGCCGGCAATGAGGCCGTGAGCACTCTGGTCCTGGTCCTGGACAGCGTCCCGCCTCAGGTGGAGATAACCTCCCCAGCCGAAGGTACTTTCATTGGCGGCTCGGTGACCGTGACCTGGAACTGCCTGGACGAGGGTTCCGGCATATCCCATTACGAGGTCAGCACCGACGGGAATAACTGGACGATCGTCAGCGAGAACCATTTCGCGTTCACGGGTCTGAGCGCCGGGAGCAAGGTCCTCCTAGTGAAGGCCTATGACGGAGCTGGGAACAATGCCACCGCGACGGTCAACGTCACCGTTGACGCCTCCGTACCCATCCTGGAGACGACCTCCCCCGCGGACGGTTACATCAATACGACCGGAAGCGTGATCATCACCTGGATCGGGAACGACACGGAATCCGGGATCGATCATTATGAGATAAGTCTAGATGGCGGGGCGCCGGTCACCGTCCCCGCCGCCACCCACAGCTTCACCTTCAACGGTATGAGCGACGGGTCGCACCTGCTCAAGGTGACGGCGGTTGACAAGGTCGGCCTCGCCTCCTCAGACCAGGTCACTGTGGTTGTGGACACTGGCGCTCCCTCGCTGGTCATCACCTCTCCCTCTCCTTGGTCCTACGTGAACAATGGATCGGTGACCGTGAGCTGGACAGCGGACGATGCCGGAGTGGGCATTGCCAACTTCACCATCAGCTTGGACGGCGGCACGGCTATACTGCTAGAGGCAGGTATCACGGGCCACACCTTCAATGGTCTTCCTGACGGTTTCCATCAAGTGGTCGTCGTGGCCACGGACCTTCTAGGCCAATCCACCCCGGTCACAGTGGATTTCACAGTGGACACCGGCGACCCAGTGGTGATCATCTTGACACCGGCCGATAGCTCATACGTCAACATTTCGACGGGCATCGCGGCTTGGACCGCCGTTGATGCCACATCCAGCATCGACTCCACCCTGGTGCGTGTCGATGGAGGGGAATGGACCGAGGTCGGCGCGGCCACCGATTGGATGTATTCCTTGGGCGATGGACCGCACACCCTGGAGGTGAAGGTGACCGACCTGGCAGACAACTCAGCTTCAGCGTTGATCAACTTCACCGTGGATGTCACCTCCCCGCATGTGATCATCACTTCCCCTATGGAGGGGTCCTACTCCCTGACCAACGTCACTGAGATTGATTGGATTGCAGGAGATGCTGTATCCGGCATCGCCCTGTTGCAGATCAGTCTGGACGGTACGCACTGGACGACCGTTACGGGCAGCAGCTACGTTACCGCCCCATTGAATGAAGGTCCGGCGACCTTCCACGTCCGGGTCAGGGATCATGCCGGGAACATCGCCACCGCCACGGTCAACTTTACCGTTGACAGCGTGACCCCTACTGCCGTGGTCTCCCCCACCGGGGACTGGGTGGACGTGAACGCCCTGATCATCGCACAGTTCTCGGAGGAGATGGACGTCAGCTCGGTTAGCCTGGGCATCGTGGGCATAACCGGCTCTGTCTCGTGGAGCGGCACGATGGCCACATTCCTTCATCTGGCGCCACTCATGTACAGCAGGACCTACACAGTGAACCTCACCGGGATGGACCTGGCCGGTAACGAGCTGAACATGTCCTGGTCCTTCACCACAATCGACATTACCTACATCGTGGGAACGGTGAAGGACGCTGATGGCAACAACATCCAAGGGGTGAGGGTGACCATTGGCAATGGTACGGTATCTGAGTCTCAGTTGACCGAGACAGACGGTCGGTTCAGCTTCTCTCTCGTCGGCAATGTCAGCGGTACGTTCACGGTCGCCCTGGAGAAGGACGGCTATCTCGACCTCACAATGGAGAACATGACCATCGGGCAAGGAGACACCGAAGACCTGGGCTCCTTGGTCATGGACACCGAAGAGCAGGACAGGAGCGGCGGAAGCACCGCTTTGTTGGCCGTTATCCTGATAGCCGTGACGGCCGTAGCCGCCGTAGTCCTGATCTTCTTGAGAAAGAAGAGGTAAGCGGCCGGCCCCATTTTCCTAACAACGCATGGAAAGGGTTATTCGCCTCCCCCGCGCTCTACTGTACATGGCCCGGTTGAGGGAAGTGGGCGAGAAGCGTATGGTGCGGGACATTGCCGCTATGATCAGCTCGTCAGCCGCCCTGGGGCCGGGGGACGATGCCGCGGCGTTGAACCTGGGCGAAAGATACCTGGTTGCCAGCACGGACCTGCTCTGGGAGCGTACTCACTTCCATCCCCTCATGTCCTGGTGGCAGAAGGGCTGGATGGCCGCGGCGGTCAATCTCAGCGACATGGCGGCCATGGGGGCTCAGCCCTTGGGACTGCTTCTGGCCATGGGGCTGCCGGCGGAGATGGACACGGCGACGGTCAAGGAGATGGTGCAGGGTGTAGCGGACTGCTGCGACCATTTCGGGACGGACTATCTCGGGGGGGACACCAAGGAATGCTCCGAAGTGGTGCTGACCGGGACATCGCTGGGTCTGGTGCCCAAGGACGGTCTGTTACGTCGTCGCGGCGCCCGGCCGGGAGATGCCATCATGATTACCGGGACCGCCGGTCTGGCCGCCGCCGGCCTGTTGGCTTTGGAACGCGGCATCAATTGCGAGAAGGGCATCAAAGCACTGTTCGAGCCTCGACCAAGGATCAAGGAAGGGGCGTTGCTCTCTTCCAGTGGTTTGGTCACTTCCTGCATGGACACCTCTGATGGGCTCTCCACGTCCCTTCACGAGCTTTTAGAGGCTGGTGGAACGGCCTTCGAGGTGGACGCCGAAATGCTTCCGATCGATCCCGAAACGAAAAGGGTCGCCCGCGATGCCGGAACGGACGTGATGGAACTGGCACTGCATGGAGGAGGGGACTACCAGCTATTGTTCACGGTACGACCCGATGAGGTCCAGTCCGTACGAGCGATGCTGATGGACGAGGTCAAGGTAATAGGCCGCTGCACCGAAGGAAAGGTCAATACCCTTAAGCTCGGCCCCTCCAATTCCATTCTGGAGCCCAAGGGCTATGAGCATTTCCGGCACTGAAATGAAGGAGGCCGCTTTCTGGGAGAAGGAGGGCGACGCCATACGCTGCTCCCTGTGCCCTCATTCATGCCTCATCAAGGAGGGAAAGAAGGGCATATGCCGGGTGCGCAGCAACGTGGACGGGCGCCTTTTCGCCCTCAGCTACGGCAAGATCACGTCCATGCACATGGACCCCATCGAGAAGAAACCCCTCTTCCACTTCAAGCCTGGAAAACCGGTGCTATCGTTCGGCGGCGCCAGCTGCAATCTGCGATGCCAGCATTGTCAGAACTTCACCATAGCCCAGATCGGCCTGGACGAGTTCCCGTTGCAGACGGTCCTTCCGGAAGAGGTGCCCGAACTGTGCCGCCGCAACGGCTCGGAGGGGGTTGCGTGGACGTACAACGAGCCGACCATATGGTACGAGTACATGATGGACGCCAGCCGTAAATGCAAGGAGGACGGCCTTTTCACGGTCTCCGTCACCAACGGCTTCATCCAAGAGGCGCCGCTCCGCACCATGAAGGGCGTCATAGATGCCATGAACATCGACGTGAAGGGCTTCACCGAGGAATTCTACAACGAGGTATGCAAGGCCCGGCTGGGGCCTGTGTTAAAGACATGCGAGGTGGCCAGGGAGATCGGCGTCCACGTGGAGCTGACCTATCTGATCATCCCGACCAAGAACGACCGACACGAGGAGATATCGGAGTTCTGCCAGTGGGTGCGTGACAAGCTGGGCGTGGACACCCCGGTGCACTTCTCCCGCTTCCATCCCGATTACAAGATGGGGAACATTCCCTCCACCCCACGTTCCACCATGAGCATGGCCTATCGGGAGGGAAAGTCGCACGGCCTGGAATACGTCTACATCGGCAACCTGGTCACGGAGAAGGGTGAGAACACCTACTGCCCCGAATGCAGTTCCCTGCTGGTCAGTCGCACCGGTTTCCACACCGAGGTGATCGGTGTATCTGACGGGAATTGCGCGAAGTGCGGACGGACCACGGACATCATCTGGTAAGCGCGCCCGGTCAGGCACCCATAAGGTACAGGAGGAGATTGCCCACCAGCAGGGAGAACGGCAATGCCACGGTCAGAGGTATGAGGAATGGAACCATGGGTGTGACCCAAGCCATATCCACCCCCGCCTCCTCCAGCTCTTCCCAGTTTGCCTCCTGGTCCGAACGGGGGAACAGAACGGTCCTCACTCTGCCCTCTGTCACCTTCTCTAAGGGCCAAACGTGCTTGGACGCCGCCTCGCTCGTCCTCATGCGAAGGCCGAAGAACATCAGGGGGAACCGCAGATCACCGCGCACTATGTTAATAACGAACATGCACAGGGCCACGCACAGCGTCAATATGGCCCCGTTGAACAGCACTAGCACAGGGAAAGGCAGTACACTAAGCGCCGCGGGGTCGTTGAGCTCCAGCAACGGGAGCCCCTCCAGCGATGGATAGATAGGGAACACCAGGGAGAGGGCGATGAGGGCCTTGGCGTCCGCCCCGCCCTTGATCACATCAAGCTGGTACAGGATGAAGAACAGAACGATCAGCAACGGAATGGATACAAGGGCCCAGTAGAGGTCCTCTCCGAAGTGCTCCCAACTTAGGTATCCGTAGGCCAGAAAGGTCAGAGCGTAAAGCACCAGGGGTAGAGGGTTGACACCTTCCTCGAAGATACCGGGGCGATCCCACAGCAGGTCAAAAAAGACCAGGGTGATGAGCGCCAGGCAGATGACGAATATCCAAGGAGCGCCCTCGTCCCAAAGCTGCCAGGCCATCAGCAGCGAGCCTCCGATACCCATCATGTACCAGTGTGCGTCCGAGGCGGTGCGGGTGCGCCAGTCGGAGACCGAAGCGGCAACCATCACAGCGAAGGCCAGAATGAACCTGGCCCAGGTCAGCTCCTCCATGCCCAGGCCATGGACGAATGACGATTAATGGTTTGCCGCTCCCGCGGTCAAGAAATCCTAAATACAACGAAGTTTCTCGCCGACACTGGTGAGCGATACGTTGCAGAGAAGGAGGCGTATGATGCGTTTCGGTCTTCTGATCATCGGTCTGATGATGGTCATGGCAGCTTTGACGCCATCCGTCTCTGCAGACCCGGTCAACATGTTCCAGGTGGGGGACGACCTCCAGGAGTCCTATGCCGGGACGCCTGCCACCTTCGAATGGATCCTCTACAACAATGACAGTGTCCCCTACGTCATCACGCCCGCCTGCGATCCTTCCAGCGGAAGCGATTACTCCGTAAGTTTCGAGCAGAGCTATATCACCCTGTACCCCGGCGAATCGAAATCCATCCTGATGACCGTGACCACGGTCAGGGAGATGGGGTCCGAGACGCTGTCCTTCGAGGTCACTTTCACCGTCACCCAGATGAACGCGCTGGAGAGCGAGTACGTCCTGACCGATGCCGTCCAGCTCAAGGTGCTGGCGGTCTTCGGGGCCATGGCCGGGGACAATAAGATACTAGGGATATGGGACAACAATCTGCCCTCTCCTCTGGACGGGAACCCGGGCGCCTTCGTGGTCAGCGTGGGGATATGGGCCTTGGTGGCCCTATTCCTGATAATGGTCGCCGGCCCACTTCTTCACGCCATCACTTCCAAGACCACCATGGAACTCGACGACCTGCTCCTCAAGATCGTCAAGGGGCCGGTCATGCTACTGGTGGTGCTGTACGGAGCGATAAGCTCACTGGAGATCCTGAGCCTCAGCCGCAGTTTGATCGCCGATCTGGAGATGGCTTATGGCGTGGCCTTCGTTCTGATCATGTCCTGGTTGGTCTACAAGGTGTACGACGGCGTGATCATCTACTTCGGTCACAAGCTGGCGGCCAAGACCGATTCCGAGGTGGACGACGTACTGGTGCCCCTTATGGAAAAGATCGGGGTCATAATCATCCCCACGGTGGCCTTTGCCATCATACTCAGTATGTTCGGCTACAACCTAACGGTGATCTTGGCCGGACTGGGTTTCATGGGAATAGTCATAGGTTACGCCGCGCAAGCCACCCTGGCCAACTTCTTCGCCGGCCTGCAGATGATGTTCGACCGTCCGTTCAAGATCGGCGACCTGCTGCGTCTGGACAACGGGGACATATGCGAGGTCCGCCACATCGGCATGCGCGCCACCACGTTGTACAACACCTTCACGCACGAGCTGATGATGGTACCAAACAACGACATCGCCAACAAGAAGATCGTGAACATGGTCCTGCCGGACCGCAAGCTCAAGATCGCGGTGGGCGTCGGGGTGGCCTACGGCAGCGATGTGGAGCTGGTCAAGAAGCTCATGGCGGAGGCCGCCGCCTCCCTGCCCGAGGTTCTCACCGATGAAGAACACCAGACGGCCATACGGTTCAGCGACTTCGCCGATTCATCTCTCAACTTCACGGCCTTCATCTGGGTGACGGACCTGGACCTGCAGTTCAAGGTGGCCTCGGACTTCCGCACCGAGCTGTTGAAGAGGTTCGACCAGCATGGCATTGAGATCCCCTTCCCCCAGTCAGTGGTCTGGCTCAAGGACCTTGGGAAGGCCGAAGAGATGTGATGCGGTCAAAAGGAATATGCCTTCGCTCGCCAATATCTAATAAAAAGAGGTGAGCGGTTGGACGTCAAAGGAGCGATCAGATCCCGCAGGAGCGTTCGCAAGTACAAGCGCAAGGAACTGCCAGACGATACCTTGGAACATCTCTTGGAGATGGCCAGGACCGCACCGTCCGGGGCCAATCGACAGTCGTGGGAGATGGTGGTTATAACCGACCGCCTCCGATTGAAAGGGCTGGTACCGATATGCAAGGACCAAGCGTTCATCGGCGACTGCTCGGTCTTCCTGGTGGGGGTGGACGACCCCCAGCAGAAATGGGCCAAGGTGGACCTCACCATCGCATTTGACCATATTTCCCTGGCGGCCGTGGAGGAAGGGCTGGGCACTTGCTGGATAGGGGCGTACGACCGTCAGATGATAGCGGAGTACGTGGGGCTGCCGCCGGACCGCGAGGTCACGGTGTGCATGGCCCTGGGGTACCCCGATGAAACGCCAGCCGGCCGGGGGCGCAAGAGGATGGACGAGCTGTTCCATTGGGACAGGTACGGTGAGCAAGACCGCCAATGATCGACAGGGAGTTCCATCTACGCCATCACGACCTATATACCAGTGTGTTCGAGATGGCCGCTCAGATACCGAAAGGTAGGGTGAGCACCTACGGCGCCATCGCCCGGGCGCTGGGAGACGTGGTGGCCTCCCGCGCCGTGGGTCAGATAATGTCCGCGGACCGTGAGCGTCCCTTTCCCGTTCCCTGTCATCGCGTCATTTATTCGGACGGCCGCACGGGCTGGTACACGGGGATGGGAAAGGGCGAGGAAAGAAAGCGGGAGCTGCTGCGCTCCGAGGGCGTGCCCATCGTCAACGGGAAGGTGCAGAACCTGAAGAAGGTGCTGTTCGACGACTTCCAGGGCGAACCTATACTGGCGCTGATGGCCGACGAACAAAGAAGGCTTGCCTTCATGGTATCTGGAGAGGGGGACGCCCTCTCCTTCGAACGAATAGCAGGGCTGGACATCTCCTATCATGGCGACGAAGCATTCGCGGCCATGGTCGTGGTGAGCAGTGACGGTGAGGTGCAGGAGGAGCGGACGGCCCGCTGCCATGTCGACTTCCCCTACGTCCCAGGGTATCTGGGCTTTCGAGAGATGCCTCCCTACTCGGCCCTGCTGAACGGGAACGATGAGGGCATACTGCACTTGATCGACGGGCATGGCGTAGCCCATCCCCGCAGAGCAGGCCTGGCCTGCCAGTTCGGGGTAGTGCACGGTCTGGCCTCGGCTGGGGTGGCCAAGACCATCCTGACCGGGGTCATGAAGGGGGACTCCTTAATGCTGAACGGGGAGGAGGCCGGGCGGCTGGCCAAGGCCGCGTCCGGACGCACATACTTCGTCTCGGTGGGACACCGTGCCAGCCTTGATTCCGTATGCCGTCTGGTCTCTTCTATGCCGGAGGACCCGCTCATCCTGGCCCACAGGTTGGCGAATCGTATGCGGAGGGAAGATTGAGCGACGAGGCCTGCGTCCAGGACTGCCTGACCCCCAAGGACAGGGGCATGATCATGTCTCGTTTCCACTCCCTGCTGTTCTGGGTAGGGGAGCTCGTGCCCGACCTAGAGGTGCTGGATGGAAAGGAGATCCCGTTGAAGGACGTGGTCTTCCGCTTCATCACCCAACAGTTCCCTAGCGAGGAAACGGTTAGACAGGCCAAGGAGCTATCTACATCATTGGAGGCCAAGGCCAGGTCGCTGGAGAGGGACCTCCGGACCAAGAACCTGAAGAGGGACAGGGCCTATCAGATGATGCACGAGGCGCTAGGTCTGCTCAGAGCAGTGGACGAGCTACGCGACGTGCGTCTGGAGGAACGAAATGTCAAGGCCAAGGCCTTGATGGCCCGGGTCTCCGACGAAAAGCGATGGTTGGAATTCGTACGCGACGTCAAAGGCTGATGCCCCAGAACGCGTATCATTATAATTATTGCACGCTTTCTCGGAATATATTAATAATATTTTACTATTAACTGAGATTTGAATACGAAATCGGAAAAATACTCAAGTTAGGAGGCTGCAGATTTGATAGACCACCTGGACGACAAGATCATAGAGATACTGAAGAAGGATTCCAGAAAGCCCTTTGTGGAGATAGCCAACGAGCTGGAGGTCTCGGAGGGGACCATCAGGTCTCGGGTAAAGAAGCTGTTCGAGGAGGGTGTGATACAGGCGTTCACCATCAAGACCAGCAGCAAGAACGTCAAGGCCCTGGTGGAGGTCAAGATAGACGTGAACGTCAATACCTCGGAGATAGCGGACCAGATAGCCAGCTTCGATGGGGTCTCGGAGGTCTATGAGGTCACTGGCGAAGAGGACATCGTGGCCATAATCGATGTCACATCCTCCCCACAGCTTAACGAGATAATCGAGCGCATCCGCCGCTATGATAACGTGGAATCCACCAGGACGCGGCTGATACTCAAAGAGCACTTCGGAGCTGATTAGATGTTCAAGGGATGTGCCACCGCACTAATAACCCCCTTCCGGGACGACGGGGAGCTTGACGAGGAAGGCCTGAGGGAACTGGTGCGATTGCAGGAAAACGCCGGCGTGGACGCCATCGTGCCCTGCGGGACCACCGGGGAATCCGCCACCCTCTCGCACAAGGAGCATCTTAAAGTGATCGGGATCGTGCGCGAGGAGGCCAAGAAGGCCAAGGTCATCGCCGGGGCCGGAAGCAACGCCACCCACGAGGCCATCCACCTGTCCCGAGGGGCCAAGGACCTGGGCGTGGACGGGGTCCTGCTCATATCGCCCTATTACAACAAGCCCAACCAGAAGGGCATATTCCGTCATTACGAGGCGATATCCAAGGCGGTCGACGTCCCTATAGTCGTTTACAACGTTCCCAGCCGCACCGGCTCCAACATAGCCGCCAGCACCATAAAGCGACTGGCGGAAGTTCCCAACATAGTTGCGGTGAAGGAGGCGAGCGGCAACATCTCCCAGATCAACGCCATCCTGGCCGGGGTTCCCAAGCGCTTCAGCGTACTATCTGGGGACGACCTGCTCACCTTCCCGATGATGGCCCTGGGAGCCCATGGAGTGATATCGGTCACCTCGAACGTGGTCCCGGAGCTGATGGTCCAGATGACCCACGCCGCTCTGGACGGGGATTGGACGAAGGCCAGGGAACTTCACTACCAGTTGCTCCCTCTGTTCAACGACCTGTTCCTGGACACCAATCCCATACCGGTCAAGACGGCCATGAGGATGCTGAAGAGGCCTTCGGGCGTGTTCCGTCTGCCCCTCTGCGACATGGAGCCATCGACGACCGAGATACTGAGGAAGACCCTGACGGACATGAAGTTGCTGTGAAGGGAAAAGGAGGCTCCTAATCATGATAGACGTGGCAGTAGCCGGGGCCACAGGTAAGCTGGGCTCCATGGTCTGCTCCCTGGTCAGGGAACAGAAGGATATGAGACTGATAGGCGCGATGGTCTCTGCGGAGGGCGGAAAGGCCGGCACAGAGATATTCCCCGGTGTGATGGCCGTGGGACCGGACGGACTGGAGGACCTCTGTCATCGCTGCGATGTGCTGGTGGACGTTACCAACGCCGCCGCGTCGGAAAGGAACGTGCCCATCGCGGTCAGGTCTGGAACGAACGTGGTGGTCGGCACCACTGGCCTCTCCCCGGAGTTCATGGAGCGTTTGCGCTCAGAGGTGAAGGACAGACAGAGCTCCGCCCTGGTTACCCCCAACTTCTCCATAGGAGTGAACGTGTTCTGGAAGACATGTCAGATGCTGGCAAGGGCGTTACCGGACTACGAGGTGGAGATCATCGAACTGCACCACGACCGAAAGAAGGACGCACCCTCGGGAACGGCGGTTCGGGCCGCCCATCTCATATCCGCTGAGACCGGCGTGGAGCGTATGGTGCACGGACGAGAGGGGATGGTCGGTGCCCGTGGGCGGGAGATAGGCATCCACGCGGTACGGGCCGGGGACATCGTAGGCGAGCACACCGTCATCTTCGCCGGCAACCGAGAGAGGATCGAGCTTACGCACAAGGCGCATTCCCGCATGGCCTTCGCCGAAGGATGCGTCGCGGCGATACGATGGGTGGCTCCGCTCAAGGACGGCCTCGTGCACGGGATGGAGGAGGCTCTGGGAATATGAGAAGGATCATGAAGTTCGGGGGAACCAGCGTAGGTTCCGCCGAGGCCATGTCCCGCACCGCCGACATAATCATGTCATATGATTGCCAAAGGGCGGTGATAGTATCGGCCATGTCCGGGGTGACCAACTCCCTCATCGCCATGATGTCCGATGCGGGGAAGGAGGTCCCGGAGTATCTGGCCTGGTTGAGGCAGAGGCACCTGGAGGCCGCCAAGGACAACATCTCCCATTCACTTATGCCAGAATTCATGGAGCAGCTGGATTACCGGCTCTCCGGCCTCGGTCATCTGGTCCACCTATACCGACAGGACGAGGACCGGATCATGTACCAGGACGCGCTGTCCAGCTGGGGTGAGAGGCTCTCGTCCCTGACCCTCTCTTACATCCTACGCAGCCGGGGGGCGGACTCCCCTGCGTTGACATCCGAGGAGGTGGGCATAGTGGCCACTGGACCGCCGGGCAACGGGAGCGCCGAGCTGGCGGGAACGGAGGCCAACCTACGTCGTAACCTGGTGCCGTTGTTGAAGAGTGGAAAGGTACCGGTCATCACCGGCTATTACGGATGCGATGGCCGGGGGCGCCCGCTTACCTTCGGTAGGGGCGGCTCGGACTACTCCGCCGCCGTGGTGGGACACGGGGTGGACGCCGATGAGGTGGAGATATGGACGGACGTGGACGGCTTCATGTCCGCCGATCCCCGGGTGGTGAAGGGAGCACGGACGATATCGGAGATGGATTACGGCGAAGCGGCAGAACTGGCGTACTTCGGCGCCAAGGTGCTGCACCCCCGGACCATAGAACCGGCCAAGCGCAAGGGCGTCGCGGTCATGGTCAAGAACACCTTCAACCCCGAGGGCCAAGGCACCCGCATTCACGGGTTGAGCCGCAGCAGCCAGGACCTGCTGCGTAGCGTGGCCTTGAAGACAGGTCTGTCGATCATCAAGGTATACTCCTCCGAGCTGGTGTACCAGCCCGAGCTGGTGGCGCGCATATTGGAGGCCATAAGCTCTAACGGTGTCACCATCTATGCGGTGTCCACCTCCCTGTCCACCCTGGCGGTGGTGGTGCCATCCGATTCCGCGGAGGACGTCTGCGAGCGGCTGAGAGGGTTCCGGGACCAGGTGGACGCTGTGAAGGTCAAGGAGGACGCCGCCCTGGTCTGCGCCGTGGGCGATGGCATGCTGGAGAGCTGCGGCGTATCGGCCAAGATATTCGCCGCTGTGGCCGACGTAGGCGCCAACGTCGAGCTGATATCAGAGGGCGCTTCGGACATCGCGCTGAACTTCATGGTCGGCGGCTCCAAGGCCGTCGACGTGGTCAAAAGGCTTCATGAACTCTACATAGGTGCTTGAATGAGAGAATTTCAGAGAAAGAAGGATGCCATGCTGATAGGCGGAATGCCCGCGGTTAGGATAGCCAACCGTTTCGGTACTCCGGTGATGGTCACGGACGAGGCCGCCCTGCGGGAGAACTACCGCACCATATACAAGGCGTTCAACGATAAGTTCCCCACGCGTATCAATTACGCCTGCAAGGCCAATACCAACCTGAGCCTGCTGCGCATACTGGAGCAGGAAGGTTCCTGCATAGACGCAGTGTCCATCGGGGAGGTGGAATCCTGCCTGCGCACCGGTTTCTCCCCGGACCGCATACTGTACACGGGAGTGAGCGTCTCCGATGAGGAGATGAAGCAGGTCGTGGAAAGAAAGGTCCCCATCAACGTTGACTCCGTCGGGCAATTGCGCCGGCTGGCGGCCATGGACAACCATCACCCCATATCCCTTCGCGTGAACCCGGACGTGGGTTCCGGGCATTCCCAGAAGGTGGTCACCGGAACCAAGGGGGCCAAGTTCGGCATACCCAAGGAGAACATAACGGCCGCCTTCGCCGAGGCGGTCAAGCTGGGCTTCGATCCGAAGGGCCTTCATGCCCACACCGGCTCCGGAGGTAGCGATCCCGCTGTCTTCGGGCGGGTCACCGAGGTGCTGGTTGAGATGTTCGAAGAGGTACGGAGCGAGCTAGGGATCGACCTGGAGTTCCTGGACATAGGCGGTGGGATCAGCATACCCTATCGCCCCGAGGAGCTGCGCTCGGACCTGGACGCCATCGCTCAGGAGGTCACAGATAAACTCAAGGGCAGCGGGGTAAAGACCCTGGTACTGGAGCCCGGAAGGTACATCGTGGCCGACACCACCGTGCTGCTGACGCGGGTGAACGATGTCAAGTCCACTCCGGTGAAGGACTACCTGCTGGTGGACGCGGGCTTCAACACCCTCATCCGACCGGCCTTCTACGATTCATACCATCACGTCGCGGTGGCCAACAAGTTCGGTCAGCAGGCCGATCTGAAGTACGATGTGGCCGGACCGTTGTGCGAGAGCGGGGACTACCTGGCGAAGGAAAGGTACCTGCCGAAGGTGGAGGTGGGGGACCTGCTGTGCGTTTATGATACCGGGGCCTACGGCTTCTCCATGTCCTCCAATTACAACACCCGTCCCCGCTGTGCCGAGGTTTTGGTGTTGGACAGGAAGGCGTCGCTGATCAGGGAGAGAGAGGACCTGCGGGACATGTTCCGCCGCCAAAAGGTGCCATCGAGGTTGAGCCAATGAGGTTCTGGAAGTACCACGGCCTGGGGAACGACTTCGTGCTGGTGGAGAACCTCGACGGAGCGGTGTCCAAGGACCCTGAGTTCGTGAAGGCGGTCTGCCACCGCCGTTTCGGCGTAGGGGCGGACGGCATCCTTTACCTGGAGAGAAGCGAGAAGGCCGACCTTGCCATGCGGGTCATGAACTCGGACGGTTCGGAGGCGGAGATGTGCGGCAACGGCATAAGGTGCCTGGCGAAGCACGTCCACGACATGGGGCACATCAAGGGCGAACGGATGACCATCGAGACCTTGGCCGGAGTGATGACCATAACCGTGGAGGTCAGGGACGGGAAGGTGGAGACGGCAACCGTTGACATGGGCCGCCCCAGGTTGGACTGTAAGGACATACCGGTGAACTGCTCCGGTCGGTTCGTGGACCGGGAGATCGAGGCGGAGGGCAGGAAGCTGCACGCCACCGCGGTGTCCATGGGCAATCCCCATCTGATAATTTTCGACGAGCTATCAGAAGCGGAGATGGAGAGTATAGGGCCGACGGTGCACGCCCACGAGCTGTTCCCCCGCCGGACCAACGTGGAATTTGTTAAATCAGGAGATGGGATATTAGAGGTACGGGTCTATGAGAGGGGCGCAGGATGGACCATGGCCTGCGGGACAGGGGCCTGCGCCACCGTAGTGGCAGCCGTCCTACTTGGAAAGGCCAGGTACGACGAGGAGGTGCAGGTGCGCCTTCCGGGAGGAAGTCTCTGGATCAAGGTCTGGAAGGACCTTTCCAAGGTGACCATGCGCGGCCCGGCCACACTGGTGTTCGAAGGACAGATGTGAGGGATCAAGATGGGATTCGATTACGCTAACAGGCTGAAGATGTTGCCTCCCTATCTCTTCGCGGAGATAGAGGAGAAGGTCGAGAGGAAGCGAAAGGAAGGGGTGGACATAATTGATTTCGGGATCGGAGACCCCGATCTTCCAACTCCCCAGCCTATCGTTGACTGCATCAAGAAGGAGCTGCAGGACCCGGATAACCACCGGTACCCGTCCAGTGCCGGCGAGGCCGACACCAGGCGGGCCATCGCCCAATGGTACAAGAGGCGCTTCAACGTGGACGTGGACCCCAACGGCGAGGTGGCCATACTCATAGGTTCCAAGGAAGGCCTGGCGAACATCTGCCGGGCCTTCGTGAACCCAGGCGAGAAGGTGCTGGCGCCAGACCCGGCCTACCCGGTCTACGCCCAGGGGGCTGCTTTGCTGACCGACGCCGTTCCTCAACGCTTCCCGCTGCTGGCCGAAAAGGGGTTCCTGCCGGACATCGAATCCCTGCCGAACGACGCCCGTATGTTGTTCCTGAACTATCCGAACAACCCCACCGGTGCGGTGTGCGATGAGAGCTTCCTACTCAAGGCCCACAGATGGTGCAACGAGACCAACACCATCTTCTGCTACGACAACGCCTACTCGGAGATGACCTTCGACGACTACGTGGCACCCTCGGCGATAGAGGTGGGCCACAATGATGGCATAATCGAGTTCGGCTCACTGTCGAAGACGTTCAACATGACCGGCTACCGCATAGGGTACGCGGTGGGTGACGCCACCCTCATAGCCGGGCTTAAGAAGGTCAAGTCCCAGATCGACTCAGGCGCTCCGAAGTTCCTGCAGAAGGCGGTGAACATGGCCTTGGGCGAGTACAAGGGAAGGGAGAAGCCTCAGATGGTGCAGGACAACATCGCCGTGTACCAGAAGCGCAGGGACGTGCTGGTCAGCGGACTGCGCAAGCTGGGGTTCAAGATCGATCCGCCCAAGGCGACATTCTACCTTTGGATGAAGGTGGACGGTCCCTCGCTAGAGTTCGCCGAGGAAATGCTGAATGCTGGCATAGTGGTCACCCCCGGCATAGGTTTCGGAAAGTTCGGGGAGGGCTACGTGCGGATGGCCACCACCCAATCGGTAGAGAGGATCGAGACGGCACTGGAGCGCATGGCCAAGGTCCTGTGATCCCCCAGGCCCGGTGGCCTGACCCATCATGTCCGACGGCCCCTTCGACCGGTTCGTGCTGGAATACGACAATTGGTTCGAGCGCAACCGATGGGCCTATCTGTCCGAACTGTCAGCTCTGGCCAAGGTGGTCCCGGAGGGTCGAGGGGTGGACATAGGGTCGGGGACCGGTCGTTTTTCCTCCGACCTCAATATCTTCACATGCCTGGACAGATCGATCTCCATGCTCCGTAAGGCCCGCGAAAGGGGGCTTAGAACGGTACTGGGCAGGGCGGAGGACCTTCCCTTTCGGGACAGGGCCTTCGACTTCGCCATGATGGTCACGGTGCTGTGCTTCCTCAGCGACCCCCTAGCCGCGCTGCGGGATGCCAGAAGGGTGGTCCGCCCCGGCGGAAGGCTGCTGATCGGCCTTCTGGACCGGGAAAGCCCTCTAGGAATTGATTATGAACGAAAGGCTGCCAGCAGCCGCTTCTACCAAGGGGCCAAGTTCCTCTCCGCCTCCGAGGCGTGTGCACTGCTGGAAAAGGCCGGATGCAGGGTGGAGAAAACATACCAGACCCTGTTCTCAGACCCATCCGGCATGAGCGAGACGGATTCGGTGCTGGAAGGACATGGCCAGGGGCTGTTCGTTGTTATATCCGCTCGAGTTAGCCATTGATGCAGCATCTCCTGCACCGTTCGTCGAAATCAATAATGCTTCACTGCTCCGGAGGGATGTTCAGGGTCACCGCTTGGAGGTCTCCCTCAGATAGGCCGCCTTGAGGGCCTCCACTACTGGAAGCGGTTTGCCCATGATGTAGTTCTCCAGTGCCCCTCCCCCAGTGCTCACATAGGAGATACGGTCGCAGCAATTGAACCTCTGGGCCGCACTGACGGTGTGCCCGCCGCCTATCACGGAGAAGGCGTCGGCGGAAACGATGGCCTCCATTATGGCCTTGGTGCCCAAGGAGAACTCGTCCCGCTCGATGACGCCTGCCGGCCCCGACATGAAGACGGTACATGCATCGGCGACTATCTCAGAGAACCTCTCGGCGCTCTCACTTCCGATGTCCATTATCGGTAGCTCGGAGGGCAGTGAGCTGACGGGCACCTCCTTCCTGACACCGTTATCGTCCAACGCCACGTCCACCGGCAGCTCTATTCTTCCGTCGTACATTTCCAGCAGCACCTTGGCCGCAGCCAGGTTCTCCTCTGTGAACTCTTCCATGAGGATGTCCTCGCTTCTTTTACCCAGGGAGACGCCCTTGGCCTTAAGGAAGGCGTTCCCGGCCAACCCCACCAGCAGGACCTTGTCCGCGATGTTCTCCTTGAGCACCCTCTCCACCACCTTTATGGCATCGGAGAACTTCGATCCGCCAAGGACGAACACGCAAGGGTGAGAGGGAGCGTCGATGACATGCCGCAAAGCGTCCAGCTCCTTCTCCATGAGCCGTCCGGCGGCGGAGGACAGTACGGCCTGGAATCCGACCAAGGAGCACTGGGAGCGATGGGCGGCGGCGAAGGCGTCAGAGACGTAGATATCGGCCATGGCCGCCAGCTCCCGAACGAGGTTGGAACGGGCGTGCTCTTCCATGCTCAGCTTGTCCATCTCGCACTTTTCGTCCCTCACGTTGCGCAGCATGATGGCCTCGCCCGGCCTCATCTGGGATATGGCCTTCTTGGCCACATTCCCGCAGACGTCATCGATGTAGGGTACGTTCGCGCCCAGCAGCTCAGAGGTGCGCTTGGCGTGGCGTTCCATGGAGGTATAGTCCCATTTTCCAGGCCGGCTCTGATGGGCCAGGATGATCACCTTTGCTCCACGGTCGAGCAGTTCGCGTAGGGTGGGCAGTATCTCACGTATACGGTTGTCGTTGGCCAGCTCCAAGGTGTCCTGATCAAGCGGGCTGTTGATGTCCACACGGTAAATGACGGTCTTCCCCTCTATTTCCAGGTCGTCTATGGTGAAGTGGTCCTTCATGGCAATTCCCCAGGCGGCCCAAGCGTAAGCGGCCGTGGCATCTCTGCGACATCAGCATGGCAATGCAATAAAAAATGATTTCCTAGAAAAGGCCAGTTACGAGGCGTAGATCGCCCGGACCATGGAAGGAAAGGTCGTCACCGTTTATATCCGACCGAAACCTTCGCATGGGGCAGATGAACAACATTTCCGCGATCGTCGCTGGAGGCCTGACCAAAAGGTTCGGGGATTTCGTGGCCGTCGACAATGTCAGTTTCGATGTTCCTGAAAAGGAGTTCTTCGGGCTTCTAGGTCCGAACGGCGCGGGAAAGACGACCACCATCAGGATGCTGACCGGTGTGCTACGGCCCGAGGAGGGGAAGGTGAGCATCATGGGGTTGGACATGGACCGCGACCCCCTGCTGGCCAAATCCTCCCTGGGAGTGATACCGGAGATCGGTAACGTCTATCTGGACCTCAGTGCCCGCGAGAACCTTGAGATGTTCGGTCGCTTCTACGGACTATCACGCCGGGCCCGCGCCGAGAGGACCTCCGCTCTCCTGGAGGAGCTGGGGCTGGGAGGGAGGGCCGACGAGCGCATCAAGCGGTTCTCCAAGGGCATGAAGCAGAGGGTCAGCATCGGTTGCGCCATCATACACGAGCCGCAGGTGATATTCCTCGATGAGCCGACTGAGGGTCTGGACGTCCAAAGCCGCCGTATGATCGTGGAGAAGGTCAAGCGAATGAACAAGGCCGGCAGCACCGTGGTGCTCACGACCCATAATATCGAGGAGGCCAACCAGCTCTGCGACAGGGTCTGCATAATCAACCGCGGGAAGGTGGTGGCACTGGACACCCCGGACCGCCTGCGTTCCACGTTCGAGGGCGCTCGCTCGGTGGAGGTGACCTTCGACCGGCCGGTGGAACGCTCGGCGTTCTTCGATCGGTGCATCACCAAGGTGGAGGAGAAGGGCAACAAGATGCGCTTCTACACCTCCGACCCGGACCAGGCCATACGGAAGATCATGGCGGTGAGGGACGAGAAGGGATTGACGATAATGGAGCTGAACACCCTGGCCCCCTCTCTGGAGGACGTCTTCGTCAAACTAACGGAGGCGACTCGATGAACATGGAGATCATGGTCCGAGGGGTCACATCGATCGCCCTCAAGGACATCAAGGTGTACTACAAGAAGGCGCCAGTGTTCATCTTCGGCCTGATATTGCCAACGTTCCTCTTCTTCGCCTTCTTCATGGGTCGACAGCTGGACCTGGGTACCTATTACCCGGGCTTCCTGGCCATGGCCCTGTTCTTCACCGCCTCCTCGGTCGGTCCCCTGATCACGCCGTGGGAGAAGCAGGCCGGCACCTTCGAAAGGCTTCTCACCTTACCGGTCAGCATACCGGTGCTGGTCCTGGGGGATACTCTGGCCGGTGCAGGTTTCGGGCTGATCATCAGCACCATGGTGTTCGTGGCCGGAGTGTTCATCGCCCCGCTGGAAATAGGTCTGGTGTCCCTGCTGGCGCTGCCACTGCTGTTCGCCCTGGGCAATCTGTGCTTCTCGGCATTGGGCGTCCTGATATCCTCACCGGCCGGTCCAGTGCCCAGCAACATCATGATGCTGTCCTCCCTGATCCGCTTCCCCCTGATCTTCATCAGCGGTATATTCGTGCCACTGGCGGAGATGGACGGCGCCTTCCGCCTGGTCACCATGGCCTCCCCGCTCACCTATCTGGTGGACGGGCTCAACCATGCCCTAATGGACCAGGGGGTACTGCCATTGGCATTGGACATCTCGGTGCTGCTGGTCTTTACCATCGCATTCCTTCTGGGTGCAAATCATATACTGAAGAACAAGGCGATGAAAGGTCTATGAGGAGGGCGTTCCCCGCCCTCCGTAAAAAAGATCAGCGCAGGCCGATTGCCCGGTCCGTGCGCTCGATGGAGGCCATATTGTCCTTCTCCAGCTTCATCATGGAGCGTATACAGTCCACGTTCTCCGGGACCACGTCGCTCTCCTGATGGATGGCCTGGTAGTAGTATAGGGTGTTGTCCACCACTCTGATGCCATCCCTCCAGACCGCGATGTCCATCATGTCCCCCCTGGGCCTACCAAGGTCCTTGGCCAGCTCCATGATCTGTCCCGTGTTCTTCACTCCCTCCTTTCCAGAGATGAGCCTTACCCGGGGGGAGGAGGACCATATGTCCAATATGTCCTTCTCAGCGGCCTTGTCCTTGAGGTCCACGACCACGCAGTGCAGGTGCATGAGCGTGGTCGGGGTGACCACGGCCATGGTCTGTATGTCCAATCCATGCATGACCGTCTTCACGTCCGGGCCATGGTGGGTCGGCAGCTTGAGGGAAGGCTCGATGGCGTTGAGCGCCGCCCCCTTCTTGTCCGCAGGGTCCGCCCCTCGGCGTATCAGCGAGGCGAAGACCTTCTGGATGCCGATGGACTGCTGCAGCGGGAAGAGGGTCCTCACCAATCCGGTGGTGTTGCAGGAGACCACTCTTGCCGACGGGGCGCCCCATGACTCATGGTAGTTGGCCAGGGCGTTGAAGGAGACCCCCGCCATGTCATGCGCCTCCCCGCCCTGGAATATGCACTTCACTCCTTTCTTGGAGTAAGATTCCTTGTACTTCTCGCCTACGCCCCCTGGGGTACAGTCGACGATGACGTCCACTTTATCGAGCAGGTCGTCCAACGTTCCCTGGACCTTCATCCCTGCCTTCTCGAAGTTGTCCATGTCCTCGGGGTGCGCAGCGTACAACGGGCAGTTCTCGCGCATGGCGGTAGAGGCCTCGTATGAAGGCCGGGTCTTGGTGACGCCCACGACCTCCATGTCCTCCTGTCTGTTCACCGCCCAAGCCACTCTCTTGCCGATGGTGCCGTAACCGTTTATCCCGACCTTGACCTTCATGAGAACCCTCCTAAACAGATTCCAGATTGCCAATGGCAGTTATCATCGTTTTGGTCCGACGAGGGGACAGGTACAATACATCGATGAAAAAGTGAGGTTTAAAGGGTTTTTATCAAAGGCCTACTTCGCCTCTTCCTTGGACTTTATCTTCCCATACACCCTGGAGATCAGGACGATTGCGATGACAGCCACGATGGTGACGATAACAGCGTAGATGATCAAGCCCATGGTCTGGTCGCTGCCTTCTCCCAGCCAGTCCTTCATCAGTTGGGAGATGGCCCCGTTCCAGGCCAAGGCCGCCACGAAACCGAAAGCGGCAGTCATCAGCGCCACTATCTTGTCCATTACCTCGAGTTTCAAGCTTGCCATTTGATACCTCCTTTAAATGTGTATATAACACATCCTGTTGGCCAGTATTTAATGGTTATCAACAAATGAAATAGGAATTTAACCATTGGAAATATGATCGATGGGTCCGACCTTCATGTCGCGGCCACCGGGACGAACACAATTGAAATATCCGGGCGGGGATGGGGGTGACATGGGATTGATGAGGTCTGTGGGGCAGACCGCCTACTACGGCGTATGGTTCTTCAAGGGGCTACTGGGGTTCAAGAAGCCCTTGGTAAACACCATGATAATCACCTATCAATGCAACCTGAAATGTCAGCATTGCCATATCGCGGAGAACCTTCCGCTGATCCCCCAGCCGCACAAGATATCCTACGATGATGCGGTGGAGGAGATGAAAGCGTCCTTTGACCGTGGCGCACGAGTGCTCTTCTTCGAGGGCGGAGAGCCGACGCACTGGAACGACGGCGAGCGCAACCTGCTGGACCTGATCAAGGCCGGAAGGGAGATCGGTTATTACGTGACGGGGTACACCACCAACGGCACCAACGTGTTCTACCTGGAGAGCGACGTCATCTCCGTGTCCTTGGACGGTCCGCGAGAGGTGCACGACAAAATACGTTGCGAGGGGACGTTCGACAAGCTCATGGCCAACCTGGAGAAGGTGGAGCATCCCAACGTCTTCGCCAACATGGTGGTCATGCCGGACAACAAGCATCTCATAAGGGAGACGGCCCAGATCGTCAAGGACAGCAAGCACATCAACGGGCTGATGATCAACTTCCTGACGCCCCCGCCGGAGTCCAAGACCCTCTCCCTGGAGGAGAAGCGCAAGGCGGTGGATGAGATACTAGCGCTCAAGAAGGAAGGGTTCCCCATCCTGAACTCCAAGAAGGCGTTGAAGGAGCTGCTGATCGAGGACTACACGGAAAGATGCCCGTACTGGGCCTCGGAGTTCATCATGCCCGACCGCAGCAAGCACTATGGTTGCCCGATGAGAGGGGAATCATGCAAGAAGTGCGGATTCAACGCCGTGAGGGAATATTCCCTGGTGACGCGCGGAAGCCCTTCTACCATAATGTCCATGGCAGGACGCTTTGGACTATCAACGAAATGACCAATAGCATCTGGGTCCCCAGGGCCATCTTCAGCATCTGAGGCGCCGGGCGGATGAAGCGCAGTTTGTCGTCCTTGGTCCGCAGCCCCCTCATCAGCTCTCTGGCCATCGGAACGGTCAGCAGCAAGAGGACGTACAGCATGTCGAAGTAGATCAACGATAGGCAGAGGCCGTAAAGGACTACCAGAAGAACGCCCACGGCGTCCACCGCCCTCTCCAGTCCCAACCGCACGCACCAATCCTTCTCCCCGCCCTTGACGTGCGCCTCATATCCGGACATCTGGTCCACGAAGCGCATGAGCATTACCGAGAGCCCTACCACCAGGGCGATCAGGAACATCTCCCAGGACCAGTCGCCAACGGTCACATAGTAGGTGAAGAAGGCCATCATGAAGAAGGAGGCACCTACGTCGATCTCCCCCAGTCCCCTCGAGCCCAGGTTGAGCGGGGGCGCGGTGTAGAAGAAGGCCAGGAAGAACCCCACCGCTCCCAATACGATGACCAACCATCCTCCGTACATGATGATCGGTATGGAGACCAACACTGCCCCGAGGGTGATGAGGGCTATGACCGCCAGGCCGAAACGCTCGCTCACATCGCCCTTATCGAATATGTTGCCGTCCCAATAGATGCGCTCGTCGTACAGCTCCCGTATTGCCGCTTCCAGCTCGGCGGTCATGAACTCGAACCGCGTAGCATCGGTCCCGCTCCGGTGATCGAAATAATCGTTGGTTATGTTGACGAAGAGCGCTAGGAAGAAGACGTCCAGAGGGATCAGCAAGGCCATCAACCACTCATCGCTGACGGTCAGCGCGAAGACGGCCCCGGTCACCGAGGCCATCACGAACGGGAGCGTGTAACTGATCCGCAGAAGGTTCAGCAGCTTGCGATATACGGACTTGTTCTCCATCCTGTCACCACGCCCCCTTAAAATCTAAAGCAGATATAACGGTTGCTTCAGAGGTAGCCGTTCTCCTTGTACCAGGTCACCGTCTCCGCCATCCCCTGCGGCAGATCATACTCTGGCTCGTAGCCCAGTTCGTCACGCGCGCGATCGATGCTGAACGCCCTGTCACTGGTCACGCTCTCCACGGTCTCCCGTCTATACAGGAAGTTCTCCCTGCCGATGAGGGCGTTGAAGCCCTCGATGGGCAGCATCATGATCTTGGCCAGGCCCTTAGGCACCCGCCAGCGCGGCTCTGGTTGCTGAAAGATGTCGGCCAGTACGCGGTACACTTCCTCATAGGTGTAAGGCCTGGCCTGCGTGATGATATACGTTCGGCCGATGGACGAGGGCGCCTCCAGGGCTTTCACGAAAGCTTGGACCACGTCCTTGACATGGACGAACTGGATGAGGTTCTTTCCCGAGCCGATGATGAACTTCGAGGCGAATCCCTTGAAGGAGGTTATGAAGTAGAAGGACACGTCGTCCACGTTGCTCGGACCGTAGATCCCTGATGGCCGAAGTATGGTCCAGTCCAGACCGGAGGCTCTTACCAGTTCCTCGGCTCGGGCCTTGGACCTCCCGTACTCGTACTGCGGGTTCAAGGGGGAGCTCTCGTCCCCTGGCGGGTCGGCGATCGGACCCATGGCCTCGGTGCTGCTGCAGTACAGGAAACGTCTGACCCCCGCATCTTCGCAGATCTTCACCAGGTCCCCGGTGCCCTTTACGTTGACCTTATCGTACATCTCCTTCCGGCCGGTAAAGGTGTAATAGGCGGCCAAATGTACGACCGCATCGATACCGGTCAGAGCCGTCCTCATGGCCGTGGGGTCGGTAAGGTCGAAGTTTATCTTCTCCAGTCCCAACCGGTCGATCTTCCCGGTGTCGCTCCCTGTGCGGTAGGCGCAGACGGGCACGTGCGGTCCCTTGGACATCTCCTCTATGAGGTGCCCGCCCAGGAACCCCGTCGCACCGGTCACCAACACCCTCAAAGCTGCCCCTCCAGGGTGGCGTTGTCCGTCCGCCAGTACACAATGCGGGTGAACAGCGAGGTCATCGCCACACCGTCGTACGGTTCCACTGCGCCACGCATGAACATGTCACCCAGAGGAAGTATGCGGTGGACCCCCGCGCCCACCAGGCGCTCCACCATTCCCGGCAAGGAGGCCTCGGTGACCGCCAGCCCCACGCTCTGCACTCCGTCTATCCCCTTGAATGCCGGGTGGTCCGGCTGGGAGCGAAGCAGCTCCACCGCCCTGTCGACGTCCGGTACCGCCACCACCTCCAGGAAGCGCCTGCGGGCGAAGAGGTTGAAGCTCGGGAACTGTCTCGCCAGCCCTTCCAACGAACTGCGGTCCCTCGACAGCACCAGGGTCCAGGGGTTCTCGGGTGTCTTGGACGACAGGACCATTCCCCCGTCCGTCTGGATGAAACGTCTTGCTCCCTGCAGAATGAACATGCGGTCCTGGTCCGGGGGTAACGGGAACTCCATCCCCGCCGAGTCCAGACGATCGCCGGCGGCCCGTAGGAACTCCTTGGCCCTTTCATACGAGCCGATGAACACCGCGGAGGTGGGCGAGGAGCAGAGCTGCTGGTCATACAGCACAACGTCCAATGCCAGGTCGTCCGCCGCTTGCATCAGGTCCACGCCTTCCTCTATGACGGCCATTCCGGTGAACGGTCCGTTGACGAAGAATCGGGGATGGTGGCGGTTCTTGCCCACCATGTTGGCGACGATGGTCCTGGCCGGTTCAGCCCCCCAGAAGTTGACCATGCCCAGGGGCATCTCCTCCAGGGCGACCTTCAGCGCGGGGGAGTCGTGGCCGAAGTAGGATATGACCAGCGCGGAGCGCAACGCCCTGGAGGCCCGGGAATCCGGCACCTCGGCCAGCAGTTTGAAGACCTCGATGACCCCGCGATAGTTGGCGATGGAGGGCTTCAGTATGGTCAGGTTTCCGGCGATCAGGGACACAACCGTCGGGATCAGCGTTGGAACGATGGAGTTGCCTGAACTGATGATGAGGACCGGGCCGATGGGCACATGACGGAACATCTCCGTCTCATCCATCTCCACGAAGCGATGAAGGGCCTCCGCCCCTCCCTGCACCGAGGCCTCCAGGTTCTTGCGGATGTTGCTGGCTCCCAGCACTGCAGGGACGAAGGAAAGCTCGGTCTCCATGAGCGCCGGAGAGTATCCGGTGGAGGCCGCCATCTCCTCCTTCAGAGACTCGTACTCACCCCGGTCAAGCTTCTCCTTCCACAGCCTGGCCATGTGTTCTATGACCTGCAGTCTCTCCTCCACAGGCACGGAGGCCAGCTCCCTCTGCGCAGAGGGGGCCGATGTCAAAAGCTCCTTCAAGGCCGATGGCGACAGTTCAAGTACATCGGGACCACCTGAACTGGGAGCGGTCTCCAGCTTGCGGTCGAACAGCAGCGGCTCTACGGCATGGCTCATGGCCAGGGGAACGCGTTTGCACAATTAAATCATGTGCCTACTGCTTCGTCATCATCTCTTCCAGGGTCCCGCCGCAGGCCCTCTGCAGATCCCATCCTTCCTTGACACTGAGCCGACGCTTGTACACGAACTCCTTGCCATAGAACCCCTTTGAGGAATGACAGGTCATTATGTCTCCAGGGTAGAAGACCTCCAACCAGGAGGTGGTGAACGGGTTGAATATCCCTAGCACGCCTTCCCGTCCCTCCTCTTCCACCAGCTCGAAGGTCATGGGGTCCAGCAGGAACGCTTCGGACAGAGGGTGCGGCACCTTGTCCATCACTCCGAAGCGGTCTATCAGAGCGGTCAACGTTTCCGTCATTCCCAGGACGTCCATGAAGGGGGTATCGACCTGCTTTCCCGTTAGGTCCTGGCAGACAAAGTGCTTCTGGGCGTTGGACACCAACTGCGGGTATTCCGGCAGGTCGGCGAAGCCCTTGCTGCCCCCACCGGTGACGACCACCCCTCCCTTTCCCAAACGAATAGGTGGAGCACCGGAGGCCAGCTTGTAGGCCATCTTCTGCCCCAATCCCATGTTATCGAACTTCTGCCCCAGTATGTGCACACCGGCCGGGGCCGTGAAGAACAGCTTGGGCTCCTTCTTGGACTTGAGGAACTTGAGGAGGTTCTCCTTGTTGGTGGTCAGCTTCTGCCAAGGTGTGCCGGCCTGGGACTTGTCCTCCAGGTCCATTCCGTAAAGGAGCTCGATCCCTTTCTTGTCCAAGGTGAGGTCCACGAACGCCACAAAGCTGAGCTTGTATCGTAGTTCGGGGGCGGCCATGAAGAGCGCCACGCCCTCCCCTTCCTTCAGCAGGTCTCCGTATACGTGCTCGAACAGGTCGGTGTTGGCCTTCAGCATTATGGCCAGGTCCACCGGGGAACGGTATACGCGGACCGGGTCCTTTCCGGTGGTGCCGCTGGAGGAAAAGGTCTCCCCTCCCTCCTCCAGGTCCTTGATCAGAAAGCGCTTCTGTCCGTCACCCCTGAGCATGTCCGATGGGATCGCCAGCTTTGCCACGTCGCGTAGCGTGGCCTTGGCCGGATCGATCTCCAGCCTCTCGAACAGATCGACGTAGTAAGGGCTGTGCCTGGCGAAGAACTGTAGCGATTCCCGTCGAAGCGATTCACGCAGGGAGGCCAGTTCGTCAGAGCTCTTTTTGAAGAGCGATTCACCGTTGATCAGGTCCCACACCCTTTTAACATGGGGATCGCTCAATAACTGGCTCCGAGCCCCTCTTTCCATGATCTCGTTTGCGTTCATGCTCACACGCTCCTGACCGGGAGGAAAAGAGCAACTGGCAATATATGACTTTGGCATGGGCGGGCCTAACGGTCCATGTCGGTCTTGGCAAGTATCTTCCGGATGAAGTCGTCCTTGCCATCAGTATACGCTTCCCGGTCCTCACGGAACCGGACCGCCAGCTCCTCCTTGAGCATCTGATACTCCCTGGCTTCGTCCGGATGATCGATCAAACGGTCCCGGAACCGGGTGTGCTTGAGATATTCCTCTCCACCTTCCAGCACCAGGTGCAGATGGTGGGTGCGGGGCATGCCCTTCCGGAAGAACAAACGTCCTTTCTCATCGATGGGCACATGGACGTACCCCAGGTCCGAAAGCGTACCCTCGAACAAATCCAGGGACAGCTCCCTAACCCCCACCATGATGTCTATTACAGGTTTGGCCTTCAGCCCGGGAACGGCGGTGCTTCCCACGTGCTCTATGCAGACTGCCATACCTCCCAGTGCACTGGCCAGGCGGTCCCTCTCCTCCTGGAACATCATGGCCCAGGCCGGGTCGTGGTCCTTAAGCTCGACCATGTCGATACTATTCGCCCGCCCCCCGCTCTCATCCCCGCCGCTACGGTTCCCAGCGTTCATCTCGGCACCTTCAGGACATCAGATATTCTTAAATATCATGCTCGGCATGAAGTTTACCCGTGTCAAGTGACAACATGGGTGAGAGAACGTCTT
>Ga0209269_1000342_pt1 | contig 48373 bp, 55 predicted proteins | sample MTBAKMMethaMetaG_FD_187455 | JGI IMG/M metagenome (GOLD analysis project Ga0209269, IMG submission 187455) | Enrichment culture microbial communities from Arthur Kill intertidal strait, New Jersey, USA, that are MTBE-degrading - MTBE-AKM (Arthur... | ecosystem: Environmental > Aquatic > Marine >... | reverse complement strand
GATGTCCTCGCCCCGAATGGAGGGTTCGCCGCAACAACCCGTCTTCGCCTTCTGCTCCAGCACCGCCGCAAGGTCGATGCCGGCCGGGTCCATGACGCCGCCTCTGGAATCGGCGATCCCGGTGACGACGATGCCCAGGTCCTTTTTCGCAAGCATCGAGGCCACTCCTCTGCCGACCGAGCCGAGGCCGAGAATCGCTACTTTCATATGCCCTCCTCCATCGGTTCGACCAGAAGCAGCTCTTTCTTCTTCGCCACCGTCCTGAGGATCTCCATCGCCGTCTCCATGTGCGCCCGGTTCGTCGCCGATACGGTCAACAGGGCAGAGGAACGCTGGGCGATCCCGGGCATGGTCATATGTATCTCGACCACCTCGGCAAAACCGGTGCGGTCGATCTGGTCCACAGTGTCCGAGAGGTCGGTATGCATCAGGTGCCCGATCATGATGACGCTCCGCTTCATCAGGAGCCGCTCTTCGCCCATTCTGAGGATGGAAACACCTTTTGAGGTGAGGCCCTCCACCAGACCGTCGACCCGGTCCTCAGGGAGGTCGAGGACGACATGGACGATTCTGGTCTTCGGGCGGAGGGTTGGATCCCACTCATGGATGACCGCAATGATGTTTCCGCCAGCCTCGGAAATCGGCTTGAGGGCCGCCACCAGCTGACCCGGTGCGTCTTTCACCTCGATCTTCATGGAAACCTGCAACAAACCACCAGTGTAGTATTCTCACGCCGGAAAGATAAGCCTTTTATCATGCAGGGGCCCCCATGCCGGACGCCGCGGCAGACACAACCTGCGTGTATCAAGGGTATAATATATTTATGAGATGGCCGCATACGATTAGGTATATCAGGTTAAGTGGTCCCTGCTTACCGTCCGAATGCAAGAATAATCTTGTTTATGACGCCCTGTTGAAGGGGTGTCCTCTGATTCGGGCGGAGTTTGGCAGCGTACCTGCATCGCCGATGGTGTTGTGGCCCTGTCCCGGGGATCCCTCGATCAGCCCTCAGCGGAGGCGTTCATGGATCAGGAAAAACAAAAACCGAAACTCATTATTCATTCACTGTATAAAATTTTTGGCAACCGCCCGAAAGCAGCCCTCTCTCTTCTTGAAAAAGGCAGATCGAAAGAGGAGATCCTGGAAGAAACCGGTCAGACCGTCGGTCTTCATGCGATCGATCTTGAGATCTTCGAGGGCGAGATTTTTGTGATCATGGGACTCTCGGGTTCGGGCAAGTCCACCCTTCTCCGATGCCTCAACCGTCTTATTCCTCCGACAGCCGGGGAGATTCTGCTTGATGGGACGGATATCGCCTCGCTGGACGAGGAGGAACTCCGGGAAGTCAGGCGGAAGAAACTCGGCATGGTGTTTCAGAACTTCGCTCTCCTGCCGCACAGGAGCGTCATCGAGAATGTCGCCTTCGGACTGGAGGTTCAGGAGATTCCGGTGAGTGAACGGCTGGAAAAAGCGAGGCGGACTCTTGAAATGGTCGGGCTCTCTGGCTACGAAGAGAGTATGCCCGACCAGCTCTCCGGCGGCATGAAGCAGCGTGTCGGCCTTGCCCGCGCCCTTGCGAGCGATCCCGACATCCTGCTCATGGACGAGGCGTTCAGCGCCCTCGATCCGATCATCAGATCCGGGATGCAGGATGAACTCATCGATCTCCAGAGCGAACTGAACAAAACGATCGTTTTTGTCACGCACGACCTTGACGAAGCTCTGAGGATCGGAACCCGGATCGCTCTGATGAAGGATGGCCGGATCATTCAGGTCGGCACTCCGGAGGAGATCCTGACCGCCCCGGCGGACGAGTATGTGGCCAGGTTCGTTGCCGGCGTCGATATGACCAGGGTGCTCACGGCTGAGGGCGTCATGAAACCCCCCGACCCTACTGTCTGGATCCAGTCGGGACCGAGGGTTGCGCTCAAACTGATGGAAGAACACGGTATATCGTCGATATTTGCGGTCACCAAGGGAAAAGTTCTGAAGGGGCTTATCGTCGTGGAAGACGCTGTTGCGGCGGCTAAGGCGAAAATGAGCCTTGAAGAGATCCTCATCACCGACAGCCCGGTGACGACGCCCGAAACCCCGGTGCGCGACCTGATGGGAACAGTGGCCACCAGCCAGTACCCGGTTGCGGTGGTCGACAGCTGCCACCGGCTCAAGGGGGTGATCGTCAGAGGTTCGCTCCTCGGTGCCCTGACCGTCTCCGGTGTGCAGGATGATGAGGAGAGCGTATGAACAACCTCCCGAAGATCCCTATAGGCGACGCCGTGGAGGTGCTCGTCTCATGGATAGAGAGCACGTTTGGCGGACTCCTGAACTGGATCAGCGACGGGCTCGACTTCATGATCACCGTCCTCAGGGACGTCCTTCTCATCCTGCCTCCTCCGGTCTTCGTCATTCTTGCTGCCGTTGCGATCTGGTTTGTCGCTCGCCGGAACACGAAACTCGCCGTCGGGTCGGCTATCGGCCTGCTCCTCGTCTGGGACCTGCAGCTCTGGGACCTGGCGATGGAAACGCTGGCGCTTGTCATTGCGTCGACGCTCCTCGCCCTTCTCATTGGCATCCCCACGGGGATCATGGCGGCGCGCTCGGAGACGGTGAACCGGGCAATCAAACCGGTTCTGGATTTGATGCAGACGATGCCGGCGTTCGTCTACCTGATCCCGGCCGTCATCTTCTTCGGTCTGGGCAACGTCCCCGGCATGATCGCCACGGTCGTGTTCGCCATGCCGCCGGTGATCAGGCTCACGGCCCTCGGCATTCTGCAGGTGCCCGGCGACCTGATCGAACTGGCCGAAGCGTTCGGGACGACCGAACGGCAGAAACTCGTCAAAGTACAGCTCCCCCTTGCCATGCCGACGATCATGGCCGGGGTGAACCAGTGCATCATGATGGCGCTCTCCATGGTGGTCATCGCCGCCATGATCGGTGCGCGGGGGCTCGGCTATAAGGTGCTCGAAGGGATCCAGCGGCTCGACATCGGCACCGGTTTTGAAGCGGGGCTTGCGATTGTGATCCTCGCCATTATCCTCGACCGCGTGACCCAGAGCCTTGCTGCCGAGCGGAGAGAGCGGACATGAAACGGAGTATGATATGACACGAAAAGCAGTATCGGGTATTGTTGTTATCGGCATTATTGCCATGTGTTTCGTCCTGACGGCGGGATGCACCGGATCTGATGGGAGTGCATCCCCGTCCGAAGAGAAATCGATCAGCATTGGTTACGTCCTCTGGGACTCGGAGATCGCGAGCACGAACGTGCTCAAGCAGGCCTTCGAGCAGGCTGGTTATACGGTGGAGATCACCGCCGTCGACGCCGCGCCCCTGTATCAGGGTCTTGCAGCCGGCGACTTTGACTGCACGGTCTCGTCGTGGCTCCCCGCTACCCACAAGACCTACATGGAAACCTACGGTGACTCGATCGTGATGGTCGGGAAGAACCTCGAAGGGGCGAAGATCGGTCTTGTCGTCCCGGCGTACGTGACCATCGACTCGATTGACCAGCTCAATGGTACGGTGGAACAGTTTGACGGAAAAATTATCGGCATCGAACCCGGTGCCGGCATCATGTCCGCGACCGAGACCGCGATCGCCGATTACGGCCTCGACTATGAACTCACGTACAGTTCGAGCGCCGGCATGGCCTCGGCCCTGCGCAAGGCGATCAACGAGGACCGGTGGATCGTGGTCACCGGGTGGACACCGCACTGGATGTTCGCCCGCTGGGACCTGAAGTACCTCGACGATCCCAGGGGCGTGTACGGCGGCGAGGAATATATCGCCACGCTCGCCCGCACCGGTCTGGAGCAGGATAAGCCCGGAGCTTATGCGATTTTAGAACGCTTCAATTGGACGACGTCGGATATGGAGTCGGTGATGCTCGATATCGAGAACGGGACCTCGGTTGACGACGCCGCGAAGAACTGGGTCGACGCTCACCAGGGCCAGGTCGATGGCTGGATCGGCAAAGCATAACCCCGAGAACATCCCTCTTTTTTTCCATGAAGGTCCGCGTCATTGCATGTGGGAACCCCTATATGGGCAACGACGGCGTCGGCCCTGCAGTGATGGAGCAGCTGGCGGCCGATCACCCGGAGATCGACATCGTCGACGGCGGCCTGGGGGGTTTCGGGCTCATCCCGCTGATGGAGGGCTGCGACCGCGTCGTCATCGTGGACGCCACCACCGGGATGGGGCGCGTCGGCGAGGTGCAGGTCTTTCATGAGGTGCCGCCGTCGTCGCTCTTTCCCATGTCGCTCCATGATTTCGGGATCGCAGAGGCGATCGCCCTTGCCAGGGAGACGGGCATCAATGCCGAGATCATTGTCATCGGGATCGAAGGGGGGGAGATCGAGGCGTTTTCCCATGAGATGAGCCCTGAGGTGCGGGCGGCCGTCCCGGTCGCATGCCGCATGGTTCTTGAAGAAATAAAAAGAGGATAGGTTTCAGACCGAACCGGGCGCAGAGGTGACGACTTTGATCGCTTCGGCGATCTCGGGGAGCAGCTCCACCGGTATGCCCATGACCATCTCTTCCTCGGCGATGCCGGAGAATTTTCTCGACCCGTCGCAGCCGAGCGAGAAGTTCACCCGCCCGTTCAGGTAGGTCTGTGCGGTGGTGTCGGCGCAGACCGACTGGATCCCGGCGAAATTCGACTCGATCCTCCCGCCGAGTTTGTACAGCACGCTCTGTGCGAGCTTGAGCATCGCCCGCGGCGTGGTGACGATCAGCACGACCGTCGGGGTGAAGGGCGTCTTCTCCAGCGGTGCGTACATCGTCGCATAGGTCGTCCCTGATTCGACGTGCGGGATACGGTCGATGGTGCGTTTGCACCCGGCCCAGGTGTCGAATTTGCCGAGCTTGAAGTAGAACTCGCCGCTCTTCAGGCTCGGTGTGATCTCCTTGAGGCCGAGCGCCCATGCCCCGCCCTGACACCCGTGTTTTGCGGCGGTCGCATAGAATATTTTCCCGTCTTTTCGTGCCCAACTGACCATCTGGCAGTGACGGGTGGCTTCTGCGAGTTCTTCCATGCCCTCCGGGATCTGCTCCTTCGTCTGGACGAACTTGACGGCCACGGGCGAACCTGAGAGGCCGAGATAGTGCTTCAGCGTCTCCGAAATTTCTGCATAATCGATTACGGTTCGTATATCACTCATTTTTGATTCCTCCAATCCTGTATGCTCTCATGCAGATATGATAAACCTGTGGTTTGCCGCAGGATCAGAGGTTGTGGAGTTTCTCCCGCACTTTCAGGAAAAAATTCTTGCCGGCGTCGATAAAGACGGCAGGTACCTCGGATCTCCGCACCGAGATCTCCGCGCCGCTTTCGAGTGTGATGTCCCCCCTTCCGTCGAGCACGAGCTGGGCGGGCTTCAGGTTTTCGAGCCTGATCTTCAGATCCCTGCCGCTGTCGATGAGGTGAGGGCGTGAAGAGAGCATGTAGGGAGCGAGAGGCACCAGGAGAAATCCGTCGAATTTCGGGTCGATGATCGGCCCGCCGCCGCTCATCGCATAGGCCGTCGAGCCGGTCGGTGTGGCGATGATGAGGCCGTCCGCCCTGAAATCCTCGACCTCGACGTCGTCGATGATGATCGTGAACCTGAGCATTTTTGCCGGTCGTGCGGTGACGATCACCGCTTCGTTGAGGGCCTCGCCAAGGAGTTTCCCTTCGTGGAAGAGCGAGATGCGCATCCGCCTGTCAAGATGCATCTCTTCACGGAGGTTTCTGAAAAATTCCGGCACCTCGCTGTTTTCAAGGTCGGCAAGAAAACCGACGTGCCCCCTGTTGATCCCGATCACCGGGATCTGGCGTTTCATCATCTGGACGGCGAGGAGGACCGTACCGTCACCCCCGACGGCGGCCACGATGTCGGCATCGGTCTCGCCGAGGGACTCGCCTTTCTGTCCGAGAGCTTTTGCCGTCCCCTCTTCCAGGGCGACGGTGTAACCGAGAGAGAAGAGGAGGCGCCTGATCTCTTCGGCATATACGAGCACGTCCGGGCTATCTATCCTTGACATCAGGAGCGCTTTCATGCACCTCACCTCAGATATTCGATGATCTTTGTATGGAGGACGTTGTTCGTCGCAATCAGACAGCGGCCGGTGCTCACTTCGTCGGCGAACCTGACCGGCATACCGTCGGCTCCGGTTACTTTTCCACCCGCGGCTTCGCACAGCATGATGCCGGCCGCTGCGTCGGTGATGCGGAGGGTATTTCTCATGTCGACGAAACCGTCGAGCCTTCCGCAGGCCACATAGGCGAGTTCAAGGGAGGACGCACCGAGCAGCCGCCACCGCCGGATCTTCTGCCCGAGGGGCAGCACCGTCGACGGATCGAACTTTCGCCCGTACACCGAAAGCGCGCTCTCTTCGAGGAGTGCGGTCTTCGAGACCCGGATCTGTCTTCCGTCGAGGTATGCCCCTCTGCCCCGCACGGCCGAGAACGTCTCGCCGTTGCAGAGGTCCCGGACGAAACCCTGCCGGAGAATCCCGTCCTCGCCGTAGGCGATCGAGATGGTATAGAACGGTATTCCGTGGACGGCGTTGTAGGTGCCGTCGATCGGATCGAGGTAAACGGTGCCTTTTTCTCCGCCGATCTCTACGATGCCGAGTTCTTCGGAGATCAGGCGACTGCAGAACGGGTCTTCACGCAGGGCTTCCACCACACACTCCTCAGCGGCCTGGTCGATCCGTTCGGTCGGTGTCCCGTCTGCGCCCATCCTGATGTACTGTGCACCCTCCGGACTGTCGGCAAGATCTTTCACCGTCTCCCTGACCTGATCGGCGAGATCGCCGCACCACTTGATGAAGTCCATGAATCCGCCCTTGCGTTGTATTTATCTATTGCTATAAAGATAAATTACTACTGCGAGCGTGAACTCAATGAAGGAACAGACTGAGACTGGAAAATTAAAGGAAGGCCGCTACGTTGTGGTCGATGACGAACCCTGCAAGATCCTTACGATTGCCACCTCCAAGCCCGGCAAGCACGGTGCGGCAAAGGCCCGTATCGATGTCGTCGGCATCTTCGACGGCCAGAAGCGTTCGATTGTGCAGCCCGTGTCGACCAAGGTCTATGTGCCGGTTGTCGAGCGGAAAGTGGCACAGGTCATCTCGATCGCCGGGAACGTCGCCCAGCTGATGGACGTCAAGGACTTCACGATGTTCGAGATCGCGGTCCCCGAGGACAAGATCGCCACGATGGAGGCCGGGAACGAGGTCCAGTACATCGAGGCCCTCGGAAAGAGGAAACTGGACTTTTAAGTCTGCCCGGCCATCTGGTCGGAGCGGCTCAGGAGGAGCATGCATCGGAATCTTCCTAAATACTCTTTTTGCCAATGCCGGTTATGTGATCTGCGGGGCGCCGTATGATGGGATCTCTTCTTACAGGGCAGGATCCCGCGATGCACCCCGTGCGATCAGGGCGGTTTCGTACAACTTGAGACATCGATCCCGTGCCCGGAGATCGACCTTGCGGACGTTGCCCCGACTTCGTCGTGGACCGGGTGAGGGAGACTGCCGCCATGATCGTGCAGGACGGCAAGGTGCCGGTGCTGATCGGCGGCGTTCACACGGTGACGCCAGGCGACGGTCGCCGCGGTGAAAATCGCGTGCTGTGTCGTCTGCGATGCCCGCCTCCCCCTCCGCGACGGGTTCGGCGGGACGAAATGGAACCATGCCTGCGCGACGTGGGCGTCCGGCTTCGACTATGTCGAGGTCTGTCCGGTCGATGCGGGCCAGACCCGGCGGTGGCGGCACCTGTTTGCACGGACAGGCCTGAAAATGCTGATGAAACTCGCACTGGAATTTCTTGCTGAAATGGACACAAAAACGCTGGACTCCGGGGATGCCCGAAATCCTTCTTCAGGTGAGGATTCATCCCTCACCGATCTTTTCCATTCGGTCGTTCCGGAACTCCTGTTCATTCCCCGCATCTCCGAGCAGGGATCATTCCATCAACGCGACGAAGAGTTTTCATCGGTTCTGGAATGGTCTCCATCAAAAGGGTAACGATTATATGCATTTGACTATAAGTCATAAATTGACTCTTGGTCAATTGAGATCAGAGCAAGTATTGGTAACATTATGACCGTTGCAAACAGGAGACAACGCGAGAAGGAACAGCGTCGCACCGCGATCATCGAAGCAGCCGAGAAGCTCTTCTATGCAAAGGGCTTTGACAGGGTCACCATGGACGAGATCGCCGAAGCGGTCGAGTTCTCCAAGGGCTCACTCTATGTCTCGTTCAAAAACAAGGATGCGCTGTTCTTCGCCATTGTAGCCCGGAAGCACCGGGAGTATCTCGAACAGTTACGAAACGACCTCAAAGAACCGGCAAGCGGCGGGGAACAGATACGCCGGATGATCCGGTGCCTTGTCGATTTCTCCAAGAAACACAAGGAATACAACGACATGGCCTGCACATACGGACCGCTGATCTGGTCCCGGATGGATGCCGACGATGAACGGGCGCTTGCGGAAAATGCCATGGAGTACAACCTGTGGCTGCATGATACAATCCGGCGAGGAATGGAGGACGGGTCCATCAGGAACGATTTGGACACGGCAATGTTCGGGTTCTATCTTTCGCTCATCAGCATCTCGGTTGTCTCCCCTTTGCCTTCCTGGAAGAAGGGGTTTGAGATGGCAGGGGTCAGCTACGACCAGTTTGTGGATAATTTCCTGAAGTTCATCGATCCGTCTATCGATCACTGCCGGAAACAAGGAGCTCAGGGGAGCAGCAAAAACCCCGGCGAACGCTGATCTTCCGGTTCGTCGGCACTCCTGTAAAAAACCGGGTAGCATCATGCCGGAATAGCGTATGCGCTCGAGAAAAAACAAGACTGAAACCTACAACACGAGGCCAGAAGATGCCAGAAATTAACGAGAACACAGTCAGAATGGAGTTCTGGATGCCCGCCAGCTGTTGCCCCGGGCCGGAATTCACGACAAAGAGATGCGAAACACTGAGTGAGATAACGATGAAGGGGTAAAAATGCAGACAAACGACACCAGCAACACCGTCAATGACCGCAGGACCGTCCTGCACGACAGACTACGATTCATGGGATATCAGCAGGTGGCAGACCTGCCGGGAAACGGCAGGTGATCCCATGGCACAGGCACAACACGATCAGAAGATCCCAGGATGTATCCGGAAGATGAGCAACCTTGAGCGTGGGTACTATATGCACCCCGGTTGTAATGTCGCGGTCGTCGCCCGTATAGCCGGCACGGTATCGGAACCCGACCTGTGCCGTGCACTTGCAGCGGTGCGCCGGATACACCCGTTTGCTGGTGCAAAGATTGTAACCGATGAGGATCACAATGTATGGTTCTCTGCCGGGAATATACCGGAACCTCCTTTACGGGTTGTTGAAAGAACTTCGGATACGCAGTGGTTTGCTGAACTGCAATCCGAACTGAAGGTACCATTCAGGCTGGTGGAGGGGCCGCTCATCCGTTTCTTACTGGTGCATTCACGGTGGGTGTCCGATCTTGTCATAATATGCAGCCATAGTATCTGCGATGGCGTGGCACTGACGAACTTGATCCGCGATATCCTTGAACTGTACGCGGATCAGGGGAAGAAGATCACGGTGCTGCCCCCTCCCGAGATCGCGGATTATCTCCCGCAGGCGCGGGGATTCTCATGTAAAACCCTCCTTCCCCGGCTTTTTGCACGCTATGGCAACCGGTGCTGGAGGAAGAGCCCGCATTATTTTTCCCAGGAGGATTATGAGGCCGTCACGAGAGCGTTCTGGGAAGACCGGGAGTTTGGTGCTGTATTGATCGGGCTTGGACAGGAGGAGACTGCAGCTCTTGCGGCCCGCTGCCGGAAGGAAGGCGTTACGATCGGATCCGCGGTCATGGTGGCATGTATCGCCGCGCACGAGGATTGTGCCGGTGCATTTACGAAGAACCGGAAGCTCGTCCTAATCCCGTTCGATCTCAGGAGACATGCAACCCGGCCGATCGGTGATGTATTCTGTCTCTGCGTGGGAGGCGCACAGTTCCCGTTCACGTACCACTCCGATAAACCGTTCTGGGCAAATGCTGTCGCGCTGCACACCGAGATCCACAGGCGGGTGAAAGACCTGGACTCGGCCGGTATGGGGATTTCGGCCTTTGATCCGTCGTTTATCGATGCCTTCGCCTGTTTTGCCATGCTGAAACAGATGATTCCCGATGAAGCATTTACCCGGACAGAAAACCTGGCCCGGTTTTCAGAGGATACGAAGAACATCGCGTTCACGTTTGCCCGCAATGCCGGGAACATGATCACCGGCACCATCGCGTCTAACCTGGGAAAACTGAGCATACCAGAGACGTACGGAGACCTGAGGCTCGACCGGATAATCTTCCTGCCCCCGGCAAGCGAGTTGGTCCCGCTTGTTCTCGGCGGGGTTACCCTTGGGGGGAACCTGGAATACTCCCTGACGTATATAGAACAAAAGGATGACCGGGATGCCTCCAGGACAACTGAGATGATCCGGATCCGGAACCGGGCGCTGGAACTGCTTGGTTTCCCGGAGAAAGTGCGCCCGGGTGCAATAGAGTGAGGGATCATGCCAACCGTACACGTAAACGACATCGATATGTATTACGAGATCCATGGCGAGGGCGAACCTCTCCTCATGATCCTCGGGATGGGAATGAATGTCGCATCGTTCAATAATCCGGACATAATCAGACAGTTTGCAGAACACTATCGGGTCATCGCGTTCGATAACCGCGGGATCGGACGGACTACAAAATCAGATACGCCCTTCACTGTAGAGACCATGGCGCGGGACACCTTCGGCCTCATGGATGCCCTTTACGTCCGCCGGGTACACCTCATGGGGGTTATCCCTTGGTGGTGCCGTTTCCAGAATCATCGCAGCCGAGCATCCTGAACGAGTGAATGGCCTGGTGCTGCCGGTGTCGCAAGCCCGGACTCCCCTGCTGATGCGAACGATGGTCTGTCTGATGCCGAAGGTACCGTTCATGCGCAGGAAGTCGATACAGATGGCTGAACCTATCTTCAGGGAACCCTACCCCCCGACGGAGACGACATACCTGAACCAGCGTGTAGCGGGAGTAACTTTCGACGGGAGGCCATACCACAGCAGGATACAGGCACCGACCCTCATTATCAACATGGCGCAAGACCAGTATGTCCCCATGAAGTTCGCCCGCGAGCTTGCGGATGGGATCCGCGGCTCCCGGCTCGAACGGATCGACCGGGACCACCTGTTCATCCTGAACGAGCCGGAGCTGATGATCCGGCCAGCGCTTGCGTTCCTGCAAGATGTAGATCGATCGAAAAAATAAACGATCGAATGAGGGTAGTGACCGTCGGCCTTCAACGCACTCCGGAACTCCGGAAAAATCCCGGGAATTGCCCTAAAAGGAGACATAGCCTGACCGGAACCACCACGAAAAACCTGCACATCCCAGGTTGCATACGGAAGCGAGAACACCACAACCGGTTTCATAACACCCGACCTGAGAAAGATGCATATCCCCGGGTCATGTGACAGCCTTCCTGCCGGCGACGAGCGAGATCACTCCCCTGATCCTGGAGGGATCGGGGCGGGGGGGCAGGATGGTCTTCACTCTGATCTTTGCCGATCCTCCCGCGGGCACGGGCATATCGCCGCTCCCGGAGGTGATCCTGATCCGGAACCGGGCGTTAGAACTCCCGGGGTTTCTGGAGAATGTTCACCAGGAGTCTATGAAGTGATATGAGGGGAACGTCAGTCCCTCCGTGGAAAGTGCGGGGAAGGCGGTGGTTTCGCACCGCCCGTCAGGATAGTTTAGGGGTAAATTCCTGGTAAACCCCGTTTCACGTTTTTTTATCGGCAGGATCCCGCATATTCGCAGGTTTCAGGAGAAGGCGCATTGCGTCCTGCCAGAGTTGCTGCATTTCTGCACGGGTCATGTACGTGAGGGCATAGTCCTGGAGTCCCGAATACAGTGCGACGATCAGGAACGCCAGGGTCCGGGCATCGGTCTCCGTGGTGACGGTGCCTTTTTGCTGTCCTCTTTTAATTTCTTCTTCTGCCAGGGAGACCATGCCGTTGACGTACTCGATCACGATATGCCCGATTCGTGGCGTGCTCCGGGATGCCAGCGCAAACATCTCGTAGAACAAAGCCCGCCGTTTTTCATCGCTGAGGCTGTAGCGCTCGAAGATCAGGGTCAGCACTTCTTCAAGCGGACGGTTATATCCGGCATAGGCTACTCTCTGCATTTCTGCCAGAATTGTGGCGAAAACTTCCTGGAGCAGGTCTTCTTTGCTCGAAAAGTACCAGTACACCGCTCCCTTGCTCACCCCGAGCTTTTTGGCGACATCCTCGATGGTCGTCTGTGCATAACCGCGTTCGGCAATCGCCTCCATCGCTGCCTGAATGATTCGCTGTTTTGCATCCTCCTTGTACTCAGGAACGACCTTTGCCATTGGTGAATCATTTCTCTTTTTTCTCGAATTTAAATAGTCTTACCCCGGGGAGAAATCCATACCAGCTAGTTTAATAACATTCTTTACAGTATGTTATTTTATCCAATAGAATGGCAACGCCGGTGACCGGGGTGATCCGAACACGATCGGAAAGGGCGGTGCCAGGAAATGGACCTCGAAAATCGGCGGAAGGAGCGGCGCTCCACAGCGCAGTCTTTCCTTGCAGTAATTGGGGGAGAACAAAAAGGAGATGATCACCTATGCAGGCACCGTCACCTAAGACAAACTCTGATGAAAAAAGAAACATGAACGCGGGCCCGAGCAAAATGGCCGAAGGAATTGCCCTTCAAAGGATGGCCGAATCGATGCTGCCGGAAGACGAACGCATATTTTTTGATCCGTATGCGATTCATTTCGTCGATCATCAGATACTTGAGTGGGCCAGAGACCATCCGCTGGAAGCGAAAGCGATTGCAGATGAATTTGAAAGGAAGATGCCGGGATGGAGCAATTCCATCCGCGCACGGATCAGGTATTTTGATGACGTCGTACAGAATGTGGTGGGCGAAGGGTTCAACCAGATGGTTATTCTCGGGGCGGGCTATGACAGCCGGGCATATCGTATCGACGGATTGAGAGGTCACATACAGGTGTTTGAAGTCGATCATCCGCAGACCATTGAAAGAAAAACCGAAATTATTACCAGAATTTTGGGTATGCTGCCCGAGCATGTTGCGTTTGTTCCCTTGAACCTTGAATATGAAGATCTCTGGGAAAATCTGAAAACATCCGGGTATTCCCCGACGGCAAAAACCCTTTTTGTCCTGGAAGGGCTTGTGATGTATCTTTCCCGCGATGCAGTTGAGGAACTGTTTTCAGGTATTGTCCGAAATTCCGGGGACGGGAGTTCTATCCTCTTTGATTTTATCCCGCAGTCATTCGCTGATGGAACCTCTGACAGGGAAGGCGGCAGAAATATTCGGGACTACACGATCATGGCCGGCGAACCTATCCGCTCGGGTTTCGCCGACGGCGAGGTCCATATATTCCTCTCTCGGCTGGGCTTTTCCGGCGTGGAGGTAATTCCGAGCAGCGAGTACGGGAAAATGTATTATTCCGGTAAAAACGCGAGCAGGCCGGTGTCCGGGCTGCTGTTTTTTGCATCCGCATCCGTGCGGGATCGATTTTGTGCTACGGGAGATGGGGCGGACGTATGACGGCACCCGGTGACAGCCGCCATATGCCTGCAAGACCGGTTCCTGCATCCATGATAATGGGTGAGGCGTGGTTGTTTCCCGGCACCGGAGGCGAGAGCGAATGATCAGGCAGGATCGAAGGCGATCGGGTTCGTACCTGAACCCTGATTTTATCTTCGGCAGGGCGACCGGCACCTGCTGCTGGGGCTGCGCCAAGCGCGACGACTGCCCGATGGAATCCGCGGGGCGGCGGTGCACCCGCGACCACACCGCCTGCGAGGTCTGCACCTGGTGGAACGAACGCGGCTGTGTCTGTTTTGAGATCGACCGGAGCTTCCTGAAGATGTGATGAGAAATGCCAACGGTACACGTTAACGACATCGACATGTATTACGAGGTCCATGGCGAAGGCGAACCGCTTCTGATGGTCCGGGACCAGGTTTTGAGTTATCTAACAGGAGGATAAGAAATGCAAGAATCAAACAATGCTAAGGCAATCGAGATGAGTAAAGCGAGTAAAGGCCCAAGTAAGACGGCTGAGACAATAGCCATGGTGAGGGTCAGTGAGTCGAGAAAGCCGGAGGACGAGCGCATCTGTTATGACTCGTATGCCATCCGCTTCATCAGCAAGGAAGTGCTGGAATTTACGACTCGTAATCCAGAGAAGTATAGGGCATTCGTGGCGCAGAACGAGCGTTTGGTACCAGGAGCCGGGAACTCGATCGTAGCGAGAGTAAGGTATTTTGACGATGTTGTGAACTCTTCCGTTGGCGATGGCCTGGAGCAGCTCGTCATACTCGGGGCCGGGTACGATACCCGGGCCTATCGGATCGAGGGGCTGAAAAATGTCGGGATATTCGAGGTTGACCAACTGGCTACACAGAAAATAAAAGTGGAGAAGATTAAGGAGATCTTCGGATCGCTCCCCGACCATGTCACGTATGTTTCTGTCGACATCGGAGTCGATGAGCTCGGCCAGCGGCTCCTGGAAAGCGGTTATGACCGGTCTCGAAAAACCCTCTTTATCCTGGAAGGGCTTTCTATGTACCTCCCGCCAGAGACAGTGGATGAGACGCTATCCTTTATTGCACATAATTCGGGCAGGAGCAGCGCTATTGTTTTCGATTATATTCCCCAAGCCGTAGTTGACGGCACATGCGAACTTGAAGCCGGTAAGAACTGGCGAAAGGGGGTGATGGCCGTGGGAGAATCATTCCTGTTTGGAATAAAAGAGGGGGGGATCGAAACCTTCCTCACACAGAGGGGATTCTCGAAAGTTAAGAACGTTACCAGCGAAGACTACAGGAAGGCATATTTCTTCGGGAAAAATGATGGCCGGGCAGTTAATAGCCTCTTGTCGTTCGCTCATGCTGTGGTCGAGTAAAAATGTTCATAACTGCAACCAGCCGCATTCCGGTGTGGGATATTATGGATGAACAGAATACAGTCCATGAGGCAACAGCAAATCCCGGCATTCCTGGCTGTATCCGGAGGCTGTCCCGTTGTGAGCGGATCTTCTTCATGAGCCCATACATAGTCATTCTGGCAGCTAGAATTATCGGTACGGTCGATGAAAACCTGCTTCGGTAGGCGCTTGATGCTGCCCGCAGAAAGCACCCGATGCTTTCTGCAAAAATCGTGTTCGACGACCGTTATGGGGCATATTTCTCGTCCGAGGGCATCCCTTCCATCCCCTCCGGGTCGTCCCCGGGGTGTCGGAAATTCAATGGTTCGAAGGGATCCAGCACGAGAGATGGATTCCTTTCTACCTGGGTACGGGACCGCTTCTCTGGTGCGTGCTCCTGCAGTCCCCGGAGTTCTCTGATCTTCTGGTCTTCTGCAATCACACAGCATCTGCGACGGCATGTCGCTCGCCGTTCTTGTCCGAGATCTTCTTGCTCTCTACGAGGACCTTGCGCAACAGGTCACCGCGCTGGATCTCCCGGACGTCCTGGAGATCCTGAAACCCGGAATATCGATACAGGGACTTATCACCCGGTTTTTTTGTCTCGCTCGCCAACTGGAAGGGGATTAAGAATCCGTATTTTTTGGGCCGGAGGAGTATGCCGCTCTGTACCAGGGGGTATTGGCATGGCAGGAAATCCGGCACTGGAATATTTCGGCTTCCTGGAGAAGATGCACGAAGGGGTGATGGAATGAGCAAAATCAGCCGAGATAAATCCGGCAAAGTTGAATAATCCCTTTAGGGACAGAATAACCGCTGAGTATCAACATTTTTATAGTGATTCCAGACGTTCGGTTGTTCTTCACAGTGTTTCATCTTACCTGGTGAAAATTAATTGTACGGTCAAAACCAAACTCCGATGATATATCAAGGCACAGATTGGTTTTTTATGATGTCTTGGGCTAATTCAGGGTTCAATAATTTCTTCATGGCGATGAACCACAACTTCAGGATTCCAGTTTTTCCCAGAAATAGAATCGCGTATAACTCTCCTTTTTGTAAACCTGAGCATAATAAGACAAGTGTCAGTGCCAGGGTTTTTTTATCTGATAATGACGGGAACTCCCCTATTTTTTGCTCACTCTCAATTTGTCTCTCAAGAATAGTGATTAACTTCCGTGCATATTTGGGATTCAGTGCCGGGATACTATCATTGGAATTTCTGAGCAGGCCGATATCGTATAGTAGTTCTTTTTGTTGTACCTCAGAAAACAGGAAGCGGTTGGATGCAGAGGGAAAATCCATATGATCACATTGATCAAAAAAGGGATCTGAGGCAATATTTTCGAGTTCTTTTTCAATAGTTACTAGAACTTCCTGAATTAATGCATTTTTATTTTGAAAATACCAGTATACTGCCCCCTTTGTTGCTCCAATTTTTTTGGCAACATCGTCAATAGTCAATTTTTCATACCCGGATTCTGCCATTACTTCCATTGCTGCAAGGATGATCCTTCGTTTTGCATCATCCTTGTACTGCGGCACAACTTTAGGCATATTATGGTTTTGTATTTGGGGATATTTGTATAACTACTTGATTGCCTTAACATACGCACAGTATAAATACATACTCTACGTATGGTATTTTGCATTGAAGACTGTACACTGGAGGGAATAAATGAACGAAGATAAAGAATGCATAAAACCCCGGAACAACCCGAACGAGATGGTCGAAGGCATCACATTACATCTGTTGGCCAAATCGATACTGCTGGAAGACGAACGCATTTTCTATGACCCGGATGCGATCCGTATCCGTTGAAAATTTCTGAAAAACCGTATGATGAAGGTGAAAACGTATGCAGGAAACACCAGGAATCATCGACGTGCACCATCACGTTATTCCCCGGGAATATATCGATTCATTAGCGGAAATCGGAATACAGTCATCCCTGGGAAGGAATCTCCCGCACTGGGATGTTGCAGAGACTCTCAGGGTAATGGACAGGAACAACGTTGCAACATCGATCGTGTCCATCTCTGCACCGGGGGTTTATTTTAAGAACGTAAAAGATTCGCAGGATTTCGCTATCCGTCTCTCACGGCAGATGAATGAGATCTGTGCAGAGTTGATCCGGGATTATCCGGGAAAATTCGGGGCTTTTGCTATACTGCCCCTTCCAGATATTGACGCTGCACTGGCCGAACTCAAGTACGCTCTCGACGTGCTGAACCTTGACGGGGTCACCCTGTTATCGAATTATGATGGGTACTACCTGGGCGATCCACGATTCGACCGGTTACTGGCCGAGCTCAACCGCAGGAAAGCCGTTGTATTTGTCCATCCCATGACCCCGCCGGGACTGGACGCCTCGCACCTGGGGTTTCCTGAGATGATGATGGATGTCTGCTTTGATACGACACGGACTGCGTATTCCCTTGTACTGAAAGGCCAGACAGAAAAATATCTGGATATCCGGTTCATTCTTGCTCATGCGGGGGGGACGTTGCCATATATTGTCGCACGTGTGGCAGGGGCCGCTGCCTTTTGCCGGCTCGGGAGGGCAATTCCCAAAGGTCTCGACTACTATTTACGGGAATTCTATTACGATACGGCGCTTTCCGCTGCCCCCTGTGCGCTCTCGTCCCTTCATAGCCTGGTCGATTCTTCCCGGATCCTTTTCGGGAGCGATTATATTTTCGCAACGGATGTTGCTTTTGAACTTGGTCGCAAAGGCATACGGGGGTATGGGAGGTTCTCTGAAGACGACATTGCCGCCATTGAGTATGAAAATGCCCGTAGACTTTTTCCAGGGAAAAGGGGAGTGCCATGACACAAAAGACCGGCGGTAGTCTCTACAACGTCATCGCCATCAATGGCAGCCCAAACAGGGACAGGGGAAACACCGCACAGATCCTCAACCCATTCCTTGAAGGAATGAGAGAAGCCGGTGCGGATGTCAACCTGTATTATACCGAGGATCTCACCATTAACTCCTGTAAAGGAGATTTATCCTGCTACATACTGACACCCGGTCGCTGCATTCATGACGATGATATGACTTGGCTGCTGCCCCGGATCAACGAGGCGGATGTCCTGGTCATGGCATCGCCGGTATATACCTATGGGCTGACCGGTCCCCTGAAGATCCTGCTGGACCGGATGTTTCCCCCGGTTCTGCCCTCTATCGGAGACCGGACATGTACCCGGAGGGTCGTGCTCGTCTCCAATTGCGGGCAATGGGATATGGACATGTTCGATCCGCTCCTCGTCCAGATGACAGCCTGGTGTAGACATGCCAATATGACCTTTGCCGGGGCTCTCCTCCGTCCCCACGGGCCGGTTCTGAAAGAGATGATCGGACGGGGACTGCCGGTGACTGATGTCCCGGAGGCAGCGAAGGAGGCGGGGCGCCAGTTGATAAAAGAGGGTGCCATCTCCCGGGAAGTGCTCGACACCATCAGCCGTCCACTGCTTCCCAAAGACCGTTACATGCAGATGCTCGCCCAGGCAGGATTGCAGAAATGATACAGGGACTATCTCTGGAACAACCATCGAAGATCATGAGGAACCTACACTGAGGCAGCCAAGAAACGACATGACTGCGAATCGTTTGTGAACCGGCGGAAAGCCGGCAGCATCACGGCAGAAAGTGTGTGTCTCATCAGAGCGGGAGGATCGGCAAAGCCTGGGGGCGACCGGCACGTGCTGCCGGGGCTGCGCCAAACGCGACGACTGCCCTCTGGAATCCGCGGGACGGCGGTGCACCCGCGACCACACCACCTGCGAAGTCTGCACCTGGTGGAACGAACGGGGCTGTGTCTGTTTCGAGATCGACCGGAACTTTCTGAAGATGTGACGAGAAATGCCGACAGTACACGTTAACGACATCGACATGTATTATGAGGTTCACGGCGAAGGCGAACCTTTACTTGTCATCTGGGGAATCGGCGGCGAGATCCCGTCGCTGATCGACGAGCTTGCGGAACGCATGAGGGGAAATTACTGGGTGATCCATTTCGATAACCGGGGTTCGGGCAGGACCGAAAAGCCGGATATACCGTATTCGATCGAGATGATGGCCGACGACACGGCCGGACTTATGGATGCCATCAGAATCCAACGCGCCCATATCCTCGGTATATCGACCGGGTCACGGATTGCGCTGGCGGTTGCGGCCCGGCACCCGGATAAGGTGCGAAGCCTCGTCCTGAACGTAGCCGCCGCACGGTCCCCAGATAGGGAGTATCCGGAAGCGGCCGCGGCATTCGAACGCCTGCGCGTGGCCATGACGCAGCCGGGCTTTGCAGAAAGTGTGCTCGTCCACCCTCCTACGGTCGCATCGTTCAAACGGCAGTTCGAGGCCCTCAGGGAATTCTACGGCCGTTCGTTGCTCGTACAGATTGGAGCCCCGGTCCTGATCGTAAACGGCACGCGGGACCCTTCGACGCCGGTTCGGTATGCGGAAGAGCTCCGTGCGGGGATACGGGGGGCCCGGCTCGTACTTGTTGATAACGACCATATGTTTGCAAGAACCGCTCCCGATCTTCTCGTTCGACCGGCCCTTGTGTTCCTTGCAGAAGTAGACGAAAGGACAGGGAAAAACGGGATTGATAAGCCATGACTGCAGGTTTCGTCATGAAATCATGGCTCGTGTTTATGTAATTTACTGAGGAAGTGGTACTGATGATGGTGAGTCGATGAGTGCTGATACTTATGAAACCCGGGATTACCTGTTTCTTGTTGAGGCAGCCCGCATGCTCGGCGCTGCTGATGCAAAAGTAATCCCGGCATCGGATGTGATCGTCGAGAACCGGGTCGCGCTCAAGTGCCGGGCCGGGTGTATCGGATATGGGAAGAAACTGACCTGCCCGCCGCATGTGCCGACACCGGACGAATTCCGTAAGATTCTTTCCGAGTATCGCTACGCCCTGCTTGTCAAGTTCATCTCGCCGGCAAAAGCCGAGCCGGACGTGATCTGCTCGATCTACCGATACTGGCTCGATCCGGAAGCTCCGGCTGACCGGAAAGAAAGGGCAGCACAGTTCTGGAAGGATCATTTCAATGGAACGGGCTCTTTCGCTCCAATGATGCTGGAACTGGAACGGGCTGCGTTCAATGCCGGCAATCCCTTTGCACTCGCGTTCATTAACGGTTCTTGCCGGCTGTGTGAAACCTGCAACGTCAAAGGGGGCATATGTATCCATCCCACGCAGGCCCGGATCCCCGAGCATGCTGTGGGCATCAACATGGTGAAGACTGCAGAGAAGGCAGGGATGCCGATTGGTTTCCCTGTGCAGGGACACCCGGAGTTGATGGCCCTGCTCCTGATCGACTGAAGGTGGATTTACCGATGGAATATCCGCTGAAACCTGCCGACCGGCTGGAGATTACCGTCCTGGTCGACAACTACATCGATATCTTTGTACCACCCGCGGCTTCCGCGGACCACAGGTTGCCGTTCGACCCTCACCGCGAGATCTTTGCGGAGCACGGCTTTTCCTGTCTGGTTCGTATCTTTTCCGGGGAAAAGAAGCACACGATCCTGCTCGACACCGGGCTCTCCCGGGAATGCATGGCGTGGAACGCCCGGGTTTTGGGCCTCTCCCTGGAGGCAGTCGATGCCATGGTCTTAAGTCACGGCCATTTTGATCATTTTGGTGGTCTTTCCGCATTCTTCTCCGGCATAGGCCGGCAGGTTCCACTTGTTCTTCACCCTGATGCACTCATGCGTCGCCGGTTCAGCATCCCGGGGAGGGGACCAGTTGAACTGCCGCAGCTGGATGCGGTGGCGCTCAGGATGGCCGGGGCCGAAATCCTGCTTCGCAGCAACCCTTCAACCCTGGCTGACGGCAACCTCCTTGTGACTGGGGAGGTGGAACGAAAGGTTGCGTTCGAGACAGGGATGCCGGGCATGGAGATGTATGATCAGGGGCGGTGGGTTCCCGACCCGATACGCGACGACCAGGCAATCGTTGTGAACGTAAAAGACAAAGGGCTTGTCGTGCTGAGCGGCTGTGCCCATGCAGGAATCGTCAATACCGTGGAATATGCGAGGAAGATCACCGGTACCGATCTTGTCCATGCCGTTCTCGGGGGTTTCCACCTTACCGGGCCAGCGTTTGCGTCCAGGATTATACCCACGATCGATGCGATGACGGCGATCGATCCGGATTATATTGTCCCGATGCACTGCACCGGCTGGAACGCGATCAACCGCTTTATGGAGAGCATGCCGAAAAGATGTATCCTGAACACAGTAGGGACAACTTATGTGTTCTGATTTCCGGCACACTGGCTCGTTTAAAGGATACATAACGGTGATGAATCAGCAGTTTACAGAAGAATCCGAGGCAACAATTGATATTTTACAGAATTCCGGACACTTAAAGTGGAAAATGGCAAGTATGGCTGCAGTTCTGATAGGTCACCCTCGTCCCAACCCTGAATATTCCAGATTAAGTAGTTTGACTCTCATGTGGACCTCTTATTGCCGGATACAGAAATAATGAAGATTACAGAGGAGGAGTTCCGACCTGATCTGTCCTGTTGCAGATCTCGAATCCAGTGCAGTCCAGGGGGCATTCCCTGGTGGCATTCTCTATCCCCGAACCCAGGAAGAGAGCCCTGACAATTTCGATCCACCGGGAGCGAAGTTCATTCCGGTCGACACCGAGGAGGATCATCACCCGCATGCCGTTGAACATCGATACGAGAGCGATCGCGAGGGTGCGCGGATCGGTATTCGAAGCAACGAGACCATCCTGCTGCTGTTTTGCGATTGCATGCGCCGGCTGATCGATGCCGTGCTTCATGCGCTCCACGGAAAATTCCTTGATGACTGGTTCACGCACGGTCATCCCGAAAATTTCCAGGAGCAGCGCATGCTCGTTGAGATCGGGCGACATCATCCGGTCGAAGACATCGATCCACATCGCGACCGGGCATTTTTCTGGTCTCTCTGAAGCCGTAATCCTGCGATACTGCCCCTGAAGGATCTTCGCGCTCTCCAGGATCAATTCATCTTTATTTTCAAAATACCGATAAAGGGCTGGCTTGCTGACATCGAGGCGGTTCGCGATATCCTCCATCGTCGTTTTGCAGTAGCCTTTCTCGTACATGACCTCCAGCCCGGCTTCGACAATCCTCCTTTTCGCCTCTTCCCGGTACTCCGGAACCATCTTCGACGTTGAAATCACCCTCCCCATGAATTTGAGTACCAATCATATATCACTATTACTAATAAAACACTAAAATTACCAATCGGTAACTTATATTAATTATAAGTAAGAATCGGAATAATGCACTCCGAGAAGAACAATCGGCAGGAGCGTGAATGCCTGCACTATTACGGCTTAATTGCACGGAATGACGCTGTTGACCAGGAAAAGACAACTCCAGAGGAAAAATGACATCCACAAAAAAGAACGAACCGGTGATCGCCTTCACCGGCGGCCGGATCCTGACAATGGATCCCGAACAGAATCATGCAGAAGCAGTCGTGATCAGGGGCGGCAGGATCCTCGATGTCGGCGAGGCAGGGATCGTGGAACATTACCCCGATGCCGGGATTATCGATCTGGACGGTCGAACCCTGCTGCCCGGCTTCATCGACTCGCATAACCACCTCTCGTCTTTTGCCTGCTTCTTCCCCGGATGGGCGAACCTCTTCGGTCTCATGACGAAGGATGAGATCCTGAAGGCGATGAGAAGCCATGCCCGAAAGAATTCCGGCAACGACTGGCTGGTCGGTTTCGGGTGGCTGGATGCACGATCCGGCGGTGTCGACCTGACACGGGAGGATCTCGACGAGATCGGATCCGGCCGCCCGGTGCTTGTCATCCAGGCCACGTTTCATATGAGCGTCGCGAATAGCCGGGCGCTGGACATTGCAGGCATCGGCAGGTCGAAACCCGATCCCGGGTGCGGGATCATCCTGCGGGATGCTGACGGCACACCGACCGGCGTGCTGATCGAACACGCCCAGGCCCCTGTGTTCGGTCTGGCCATGAAGGCCGGCACCCGTGAACATGCCGATCTCATCCGGGCGCGGGCAGAAGACCTCCTCCCCCTCGGGGTTACCGCAGTCCATGATCCGGGCGTCACGCCGGCCGCAGCAACGGCGTATCGTCTCCTGCACGATGAGGGCAGACTGCCGGTCTCCGTGCTTATGATGCCCCACGGTGCGACGCTTCTCGACAACCATCCGGGCGCCTGGCTTGACGGTCCGGAAACAGGCAGCGGGGACGAGCATCTCTGCATCGGCCCGGTCAAAGTGTTTGCCGATGGAGCAACAGCGGAAACAGTGGCATATAACATGACGATCCAGGGCAGAACCATAACGAGCGGCAGTTACCGCGACGACTTCGGCGATGTCCTGCTCGATGCAACGCGCCGGGGTTTTCGCGTCTGCGTTCATTCCTTCGGGAACGCCACCACTGATGCGGTCCTAGACGCGTTTGAAGAAGCCGCGGGAGATGCTCCCGCAGGCTTCGATCTGCGGCCCCGTCTTGAGCATGTGACCCTGATCTCGGAATCCCAGATCCGGCGTCTTGCTGCCATGGGAGGATGCGTCTCCATCCAGCCCCAGTTTCTCGTGCGGGCCGGCAATTTCTCCCGGGCAAAGGTGGAGAATGCAAAATGGCTGGCCTACGCCGACCTCTTCCGCGCCGGTGTCCATGTTGCCGCATCAAGCGACGATCCCGGCGGTTTCATGGATGCGCGTGACCCGATCAAAGGGGCAGTGATGGGATCGACGATGAGCAGCGGGGATGGAAATACGGTATTCCCTGACCAGGTGCTGCCTTTCGAGACATGGCTCCGGATATACACCGCCGGGAGCGCGTATGCCGGAGGACAGGAGAACGAGCGGGGCATGCTGAAAAAAGGGCTGGTCGCAGATCTCGTGATCCTTGAGGGAGCGCTCGATCCCCGGAACCCGCCGGTCGTCGATGAGACCTGGAAGGACGGCAGGATCGTGTACCGGCGCCAGGACCGGGGGAACATTGCATGAGCCGGCGGGAGAGCCGGGAGCCTCTCTCGAAAGATGCCGTGCGCAGACTGCGGGTGAAAGGCATCATCTATGGGACGATCCCGGTGATTATTATGGGAGCGATCCTGTTCGTCTCCGCAGGCACCCTCAACTGGCCGATGGGGTGGGTCATCCTCGGTGTCCTCTTCCTGGCAACTGCGATCGTTACCCTGATCTGCAGCCCGGATCTGATTATGGAACGTATGAATAAACAGGCCGGGGCAAAGGACTGGGACGCCAGGCTGGTCAGAGTGATGAACCTTATCGGGCTTCTGCCGCTTCTGGTTGCAGGACTTGACATGCGGTTCGGCTGGACCGGACAGATCCCCCTTCCCGTACAGGCCGCAGCCCTCGGCATCTTTATCTTTGGTTATGGTGTTTTTTCGTGGGCGATGCTCACAAACCGCTTCTTTTCGCTTGTTGTCCGTATCCAGAACGAGAAGGGTCACCATGCCGTTACCACCGGCCCCTACCGGTTCGTCCGCCATCCCGGGTATCTGGGATTTTTTCTGATCGTTCTCGCCCAGCCGCTGATGCTGGGCTCTCTCTGGGCGCTTTTACCGGCCGGGATCACCGCAGCCCTCTTTCTCGTGAGGACCGGCAGGGAAGATGCTACACTTCTCACGGAACTCGTTGGTTATCGTGAATATGCACAGGAAGTCAGGTACCGCCTCCTGCCCGGGATATGGTGACCGGGGCTAAAACAAGCAGAAGAACTGATCATTTCCATGGATACGGGTGCGCATCCCGCATATGTTCTCCGTAATGTGGTACTGCTGAGGATTCACAGAGTGGCGGCCGATCAAATCGCCTTAAGCCATGGTTCCGAGGATCATATTGTTTGACTCTCTGGAATGATTCCCCGGGTATGTCCGGACCAGGTTCATACCTGATTCTTCAGAGCCGCACAACCGAAAATGCGGTTCTTGTGGAGCCGTGACAGCGAGAGACGGGGACAGGACGGTTTTTCCCTCCCGTTCGCCGAACCGCCGGAAAAGACCGGGTATCTCCAGAACAGGAGATGATCCGGATCCTGAAGCGTGCGTCGGAGCATCCGGGGTGCCTGGAATAGGTGAGCGAAGAAGCAATGAATTTGTAACATCGAGAGAATGATCATGACGAGGACTATGAGCGAAACGAATGCATCCCGGATCGGCGGCGTGGCGTTTGCGGCAGTGAACATGGCGGGCCTGGTAATTATCGCCAAACCCGGCGCCGGAGACACAGCCCTTCTCATGAGGAAAAATGCGGGAGTAGCACCATGACCGCAGAAAACCGGGATACAGTCGAGTTCGATTTCCTTGTTGCTGCCGCCCGGTCTCTCGGGGCGGTGGATGCCAGGGTCATCCCCGTTTCGGACATTATCGTTGAAAACCGCGTCCCCCTCAAGTGCCGGGCCGGCTGCATCGGCTACGGGAAGAAACTTACCTGCCCGCCGTATGTCCCGACCCCGGACGAGTTCAGGAAGATCCTGTCGGAATACCGGTATGCACTGCTGGTGAAGTTCATCTCCCCTGCGGTAGCCGATCCCGATGTCATCTGTTCGATTTACCGGTACTGGCTCGACCCGGCGGCCCAGGCCGACAAAAAAGAACAGGCAACGCAGTTCTGGAATGATCATTTCAATGGAACCGGGTCGTTTGCTCCCCTCATGCTCGAGCTGGAGCGAATTGCATTCAACGCCGGCAACCCCTTTGCGCTTGCCTTCGTCAACGGCTCCTGCCGGCTCTGCGAGACCTGCAACGTGAAGGGGGGTATCTGTGCACATCCCACGCAGGCCCGGATCCCCGAGCACGCGGTCGGTGTGAATATGGTGAAGACCGCCGAGCGGGCCGGGATGCCGATCCGGTTCCCGGTTCAGGGGCACCCAGAGTTGATGGCGCTCCTTCTGATCGATTGACGAAATGGATTCTTGTGATGAGAATGAGCGATGCAGGGTGCATCAACGAGCGGAAGGACAATCCTGTTCGTTGACTCTTTGATATTCTTTATCGGGTACGCATGAATCAGGAATCATAAATCGTTCCTCAGAGCCGGCAAACCCGATCTGTGGTTCTTTTGGAGCCGTGACCACGGGAGAGCGCCGGGAAAAATAAGTGGTTCCGGAAAGGCCTGTATCTGTGAAATTGAGAGGGGTCCCCAGGACCCCTCGGTCCTGTTTGTTTATTCCTCGGCTCCGGCGTAATAATACTCGCCTTTCGAACGCTGGTCGCGGTCCAGGAAGGATTCGGGTTTGTTGATCCTCGGCCGCCCGCTCTTGTCCCGCCTGAACGTGACACCGAGGCCTGAGAGGAAGAGGTTCATGCCGTCGCGCATGTTGAACGGCCCCTTTGCCTCGCCCGCCACACCGGGCTCGCCGTCGAAGACCACGATCCGCTCCGAGATCATGTCGATGAGGTAGATGTCGTGGTCGATGACGAGGACGCCGCATTCTTTGCCCTCGGCATGATGCTTGAGCACCCGCACCAGGTTCATTCGCTGCTCCACGTCGAGGTGAGCGCTCGGTTCGTCGATGATATAGAGGTCTGCATCGCGGGAGAGGCAGGCGGCGATCGCCACGCGTTGCAGCTCGCCGCCCGAGAGGGTGTCGACCGGCGACTGAAGGATCGGCCCGAGGGCGAGGGGCTCGATCACCTCGTGCTGGTAGTACGACGAGTCGAAGCGCCTGGTGATCTGCCGCAGCATGAACTCGACGGTATCGGACGAGTCGGCGCTGATGTACTGGGGTTTGTACGAGATGGTGACCTTCTCCGCAAGCGGCCCGTCGTCAGGCTCTTCGACCCCGGCCAGGAGTTTTGCAAAAGTGGACTTTCCGATCCCGTTCGGACCGACAAGACCGAGCACCTCGCCTTTCCTGATCTCCCCTCCCCTGATGGAGAGCTTGAACCGGTCATAGGTCTTCGACATCTCCGGGAAGGCGAAGAGATCCTCCCTGACGGCCTCTTTGGTATGCGCACGCTTCTCGAAGACGACAGCGTAATCGCGGAAACGGACGTTCTCCTCCGGGAGGTAGCCCTCGAGATAATCGTTGATCCCGACTCTCACGCCTTTCGGGCCGGTGATCACACCGAAGACCGCGGGCCGACCGTACGCAACGTGCACGGTGTCCGCGAGCATGTCCAGTATGGCGAGGTCGTGCTCCACGATCACTACCGGCCGGTGCTCCGCGACCTCTCTGATGAGGTTTGCAGCCGCCATTCTCTGATATATGTCCAGATACGGCGTTATCTCGTCGAGGAAATAGAAGTCGGCTTCTCGTGCGAGGCAGGCCGCCACCGCAACCCGCTGCAACTCTCCTCCACTGAGGTTTTTGATGTCGCGGTCCAGAATGGATCCGAGGGCGAGTTCGTCGACCAGGTGGCCGAGCGCATTGCGCTCGTCTGTCTTCGCAAGGAGGTCCCTCACCGTGCCGGAGAAGGCCTTCGGGATATAGGTGATGTACTGGGGTTTGACCGCGACTTTGATCTCTTTTCCTGAGATGTGTTTCAGGTAATCGAAGAGTTCCGTCCCGGCGAACTGTTTGAACACCTCGTCCCATGAGACCGTGCTCTCAAAAATACCCAGGTTCGGCCGCATCTGTCCTGAAAGGATCTGGACGGATGTGGACTTGCCGATGCCGTTCGGGCCGAGGATGCCGGTGACCTTTCCCTCGACCGGTATTGGCAGGCCGTACAGGGCAAAACCGTTCACACCATAGCGGTGCGTCGGGCGTTCGAGTTCTTCGGGAAGGTTCACGATGTCGATCGCGCCGAAGGGACACTTCTTGACGCAGATCCCGCATCCTACGCAGAGTTCTTCAGATATTACCGCCTTATCGTCTTCGCCGAGGCTGACGGTTTCGTCGCCGCTCCTCACCCGCGGACAGTAGAGAATACACTCGGTCCCGCACTTCTTTGAATGACAGTTGTCTTTATGAACGACGGCAATACGCATGACTGATCACACCGATGATGTGGTGAGCATGATGGCCCACGAGATTATCCAGAAGGCGAAGGTCATAAACGACTGATAAAACCAGTCTTTGCCTCCGAGTTCGGTATAATCGATCTTCATGAGCATGAAGATATGCTTCTGGAATACGACGGCGGCCATGAGGAAGAGGACGCCGACGATCTGGTTCTGCTGCAGCCCGGTCGCCGGGTCAACCGTGCCGGAGAGATAATACGAGAGCAATCCTGCGGCGATACCCATGAAACAGGCCACAAGAGTCCGGCGTATGCGCTGCATATGTTCGGTCCGTTTCTGCGCCTGATTCTTTTCCCCCTTTTCTTTAGGTGTATCAGGCTCGATATGTACGTGTTCCTCCTCGCTCATCATGCATCAGTGGAGTATTTTTTAGTGCTTGAGCCATATTTAATTTGGTATAATCAATGGCGAACAAACAGGGGATGAGCGGGATTGACGTCAGGGCGATGGTAACCGAACTCTGCGGCCACCTCCCCCTCTGGATCGGAAAGATCTATCAGTACGATACAAAGACCCTTGGCGTCAGGCTCAACGGCGAAGGCGGGGTGAAGCACCAGTTTCTCATCGAGACCGGAAGGAGGGCGCATCTTGTCGGCTCTCTTCCCGAGTCCCCGAAAACGCCTCTGGGCTATGCGATGTTCCTGCGAAAATATCTGGAAGGGGGGCGGGTCAGGGCGATCGGCCAGTACGGCCTCCAGCGCATATTTTATATCGATATCGGGAAGAAGACCGGCGTATTCAGGCTTGTGATCGAACTTTTCGACGAAGGGAATGCCGTTCTTCTCGACGAGGGCGGCGTGATCGTCAAGCCGCTCTGGCACCACCGCTTCAAGGACCGGGCGGTCATCCCGGGCGAGGCCTATCTCCTCCCGGAGGGTGCGGACTGCAGCGAGATGGACGAGGGGGCTTTTGCAGGAATGCTCGCCTCCTCTGAGCGCGATCTGGTCCGGACGCTCGCCGTCGGCTGCCTGCTCGGCGGCACCTATGCAGAACTCGTCTGCAGCAGGGCTGGCGTTGAAAAGGATATCCCTGCCTCTTCGGCCGACGCAGGTGCGGTCTATGCGGCGTTTCAGGGACTGATCCGGGATGTGGCGGCGCACCCTGATCCTGTGGTGACGGAGAGCGGGTGCTGGCCGGTTCGCGGCATCGGCGAGGCTTGCCAGACGTTTGACACATATAACGCCGCACTCGAAGCGTTCTATCCGGCGATGCCGGCCTCCGTTACGAAAGAAGAGGCAAAACGGCCGAAACTCACGCGGGAAGAGGTCATACGGCTTCAGCAGGAGACGGCGGTCAAGAAATTCAAGGGCAAAATCGCCAGGGCTGAAAAGGCCGTCGAGGCCATATACACCAACTACCCTCTTGTGCAGGAGGTCATTACAACCCTTGAACGGGCGAGCAGGGGGATGTCCTGGCAGGAGATCGAAAAAATTCTCAAGGCGAGCGATCTTCCTGCGGCGAAAGCGGTGGTCGCCGTGCACCCGGCCGATGCCGCCGTCGATATCGACATCGGGGTGCAGGTGACGATCCATGTCCACGAAAGCGTGGAGGCGAACGTCGAACGGTATTACGACCAGATCAAAAAATTTAAGAAGAAGACGGAGGGGGCCTTTGCGGCAATGGAGCGGGGCGTGCCGAAACGGAAGGAAAAACCGAAGGAAACGCTTCGCCTCCTGAAAAAGAAGTGGTTCCACCGGTTCAGATGGTTCTACACTACCGACGGCACCCTGGTCCTCGGCGGGAGGGACGCCTCCCAGAACGAGGAACTGGTCAAGCGCTATATGGAGGGGAAGGACTCCTTTGTCCACGCCGACGTCCACGGCGGTTCGGTCGTCATCGTCAAGGGGCCGACAGAACACCTTGAGGACGAGGTAGCCCGTTTTGCCGCTTCGTACTCGAATGCATGGAAGGCCGGGCACTTCGCCGCCGACGTGTACATCGCCCGCCCCGATCAGGTGAGCAAGACGCCTGAGTCCGGCGAGTACGTCTCCAGAGGGGCGTTTATCATCAGGGGAGAGCGGCAGTATGTCAGGGACGTCCCGCTGGGCGTGGCGATCGGGGTGCAGCTGAAGCCCGATGTGACGGTCATCGGCGGCCCGGCCGTGGCGGTCAGGGCGCGCACCGATCATTTCGTCGAACTCCTGCCAGGCACATTCGGCCCCAACGACATCGCCAGGAAGGTCAGCCGCATCCTCAAGGAGCAGGTCGGCGAAGAGACGTGGAAGAGCCTGAAAGCGGCCCTGAACACCGAGGCGTTCGCCGCCTTTGTCCCACCGGGCGAGTCCGACATCGTGGGTGAGAATGAAGGCTGAGTTCGGCGACCTGAAACACTCCTACGGCGAAATCAGGATCTTTCCCGAATCGGTCGACGACCTCTGGCACCTGCAGCACCTGATCGCGCCCGGCGACCTCGTGTTTGCGACCACCCTCCGCACCGTCGATACGGCGACCGATAAACTCCGCCCTGAAAAAGCGGAGAAACGGCCGGTGCGTCTGGGCATCAGGGTGGAGAAGGTGGAGTTCCACCCGTCCGCCAACCGGCTCAGGGTCGGCGGAGTCATCGAGTCGGGGGTGGACGTCTCCTCGTACCATACCCTCAACGTCGAGCCCGGCTATGAGATCTCGGTCGTCAGACTGTGGCGGCCCTTCGACTTCGAGCGGATCGACCGTGCGGTCGGCGCGTCCCTCCACAATGTGATCCATGTGCTCACGATCGAGGAGGGGGAGGGCGAACTCTTCAGGATCAGGCAGTACGGCCCTGAGCGGGTGGTGACCATCACCGCGGGGAGCGGGAAGGGTGCGGAGATCGACGGCAGGGCGGCATTTTTCTCAGACGCCCTTGCCGCCCTCAGGGACGTGACCGGCCCGGTTGTCGTGGCCGGTCCCGGTTTTGTCAAGGACGATTTCGTCCGTTTTGCACGGTCACGGGACGCCGATCTGGCCGGGCGGATCGTCACCGTCGAGACCCGGCGGATCGGGCGCGGGGCGGTGCAGGAGGTGATCGGACAGGGCGTACTCGAACGGCTTGTCGGCGACCTCCAGCTCGCCCGCGAGGTGACCCGGATGGACGAGGTGCTCAAACGGATCGGCGCTGGCGGGGCGGTTGCGTACGGGAAGGACGAGGTCAGAAAAGCAATCGATTACGGCGCTGCAGAAGAGGTGCTCGTCTCCGATGCCCTGATACGGGACGAACGAGTCGCCCGCCTGCTCGAAGAGGCAGAGCGGATCAATGCACAGGTCGTCGTCCTCAGCTCTGAGTTTGAGCCTGGCGACCGGCTCAACGCCCTTGGCGGGATCGCAGCGCTCCTCCGCTATCCGCTCGGGTGAAAGGCCCGGTCCTCTGTTTTCTCCAGGACGAAGGTCGCTCCCCCGACAATGCGTGCGATGAGATTGTACAGCACGGCGATGACGTAGCCTCCGGCACAGCCTGCAATGCCGTAGAGCACGATACCGATAAGGAGTGCGGCGGCGACGACTGCAGGCGTGGTCCCCGCGATCCCGCTGTCCTGTACAAGGGTGACGACACCGATCATGAAACCCATCCCGAGACCGATCACTCCGAGAGCACGGGCGGCGGACCTGGGCACGACCGCTTCCATCTCCACGCTGTTTTCAGAGAACGTTTCCGTATCCGGGAGGCTGTCCTTACCGGGAGAGCGTGTCGTCACCCTCACCCCGCCGAGTATGACGGCGACAAGGTCGTACAGGACAGAGCCCACGCCACCGACGAGGATGCCGCAGGCCACAGCGGCGAGGATCCAGACGGTGACTGTGAAGAGGATAAAGTCCGGCCCCGACCCGTACAGGATGGGCGTCCATGAGAGGGGCCACACGAAGGTGCCCATCCAGCCGACACACTCGTATATGAGAGTTTCGAGGGTCATGAGCGCGAGGGAGAGGCAGATCCCGATCTTCATCGCCGGAAAGACTCCGATCTCGCGGATCGCCCATGTCCCTCCCGTAACGATTCCCCGGCCGGTTCGCACGACGATCCCGCCGAACCTCCCGGCGGCGAGGTTGTAAAGGATCGCCGCGAGCGCTGCAAAGACGATCGCGAGGACGATGTGGAGGAGGGGCACGACATAGATCACATGGTAGCCGAAGGCCCGGATCATCTCCCCCTCTGCCGTGGCCACGGGTATCTTCTCGTTGATCGCCATCGGCAAAATCAGCAGGGTCTGCATGACGCCGATCACCAGGGAGAGAGCCGCAGCCGTCTGGACACATGATCGGAGAGAGACTGAGACGACTTCGACCTCGCAGACGGGGGGATCTGTTATACCAGCGGGCATAGTGCCAATATCCATTCCGAACGCATAAAGTCTTAATCTCTCGATCGGTTACACTTCCTGTTTCCGAATCCGGGACTGTAACCGATCGGTACAGAATGAATAAATAGGCCGGTCTCGACTCTACCTCTGTCGGCGATGAGATCCGTTCCAATCTGGTTCGTCCTGGTCCTTGTGTGCTCACTCATAGATGGGTGTGCGGCGGCGCCTGCCGATGATATCGCCGCCGGTGTGGTCTCGGCATACTCCCGGGTCTCCGATTATACGGCCGTCGTCACCGTTCACCAGACAGGAATGGACGAGGTCATCAGGGTTGCGGCCATGCCGCCCGGCAGGTTCAGGGCCGAGTACGGCGAACCGTCGCTGCATCACGGCACCGCCCTCGCGGTCATGTCGGACGGGGCTGCCTGGTGGTATGCGCCTCCCGGCTGCATGGGAGGGTCGACATCGGTTGAAGAGCCCCTGGACGGCGACTATATGGCAGCCGGGATCGCCGCTCTCTCGACCGGCAGGGTGACGGGCATGCGAGAGGCCGTCCTGGACGGCAGGACCGTCACGGTCGTGGACGTCATGCCTGTCGGCGCCGTCGATCCCTTTCCTTCCGACACCGAACGCTTCTCGATCTGGATCGACGGAGATACTATGCTGCCCGTTCGTATCGATGGCCGTGACCGTGCGGGGGCGCTCGTGCGCTCGGCGGAGTATCGGGATCTCCGGCTGAACGCCGGCCTCCCCGAGGACATGTTCGCCTTCGAAAAACCGAAAGGGCCGTGGGAGCGGATCCCCCCTGTGACCTCCGACTCTCTTATGAACCTCGCTTTTCTCCTTGCACACCTGATCGTCCTTCCCGTCGAATCTTTCTTCGCTCTTCACATGTGGATGAGCCTGGGATACCGGCGGGTCGCGCCGAAGAACGTCCTTGAAAGCGATATCAGGTGCAGGATCTACAGGACCATCCAGGAGAATCCTGGAATACACCGGGGAAGGATCGCACGAATCACCCGGACGCATCCAGGCACCCTTCGCTATCACCTTGCGGTCCTCAGGCAGGCCGGAAAGATCGCGGTCGAAGAGGCAGGGGGCCGCTACTGCTACTATGAGAACAACGGGAGGTTTTCAAACCGTGAACGAACTATCCTCGCCGCCCTCGGGAACGCCACCCGGAAAGGGATCGTGGCGACCCTTCTCAGGACGCCGGGCCTCTCGCGGCAGGAGATCGCGGGGTGTCTCGGCATATCGGGACCTGCCGTCTCCCGCCACATGAAAATGCTCCGGGAGGACGGGATCGTCGAGAAGAGCATGGATGGAAGTGTCGCATCGTTCACTATCAGCGAGGAAAGCGGGCGCTATCTGGCAGACAGCCTGCACGTGCAGGGATGGGGATCCGACTGAAAGAAAAAAAAAAGGTTGTATTACTCTTCCTTTGCTTCGGCTTCGGCTGGCATCTCCGGGCGCTTGAAGGTCTCGATGAAGACGATGTTCTTCACCTCGGGGATGTACTCGAAGATCTGGTGGACAACGATACCGCGGGCCATGACCCAGCGCTTGTCATAGTTGATCCCTGCCGGAAGGTTCAGGGTGAGCGTGTCCTCCGCAAAGGAGACGTCCATTTTGCGGCCTGAAAAGAGCTTGATGAAGCCCTGCGCCTTCTCTTCGACGGTCTCGACCATGCCCTCGATGGTGAAGGTGTAGGTGAGAGTCTTGCCGGCGAACGGGTGGTTGAAATCGACCACGGCCTTCTTTCCGATGACATTGAACACAACGCCCTCGCGCTCGCCCGACTGGATGCGCATGCCGGGCTTTGGCTTCTCCCTGAACTGGTTGGTGTTCACGGACTCGACGAGTTTCATGTCGTGGGGGCCGAAACCCTTCTCGGCCGGCACTTCGACCTCGTACTGCTCCCCGATCTCCTTGCCGACGAGCGCCTCGTCAAGGCCGGGAATTACGTGGTTGCTCCCGACGCGGACAACGATCGCTTCGTAGTCTTTCTGCTGGCTCTTGATGCCTGCTTCCCCTGCGTCCGCCTCAATGGTGGTGTCAAAGATCTGACCCTCCACCCGACCCGTATAATTGAGTCTGATGATGTCTCCTTCGTTAATTGCCATGGAATACACCTTGTCTATATTAAGTCTCGACGAAAATACTTAAATTGGTGACATTGGATGTTTGAAGTCGAAGCAAAGATCCGCGTTGCGGATCTTCCGAAAATACGCGCGCGACTCGTTCAGATCGGTGCGGCCTCCCCGATATCGACCGATCAGCGAGATGTCTATTACAATCATCCGGCCAGAGACTTCGGCACGACCGACGAAGCCCTCAGGCTCCGCTATGAGGGTGACCGGTGCACCGTGACCTACAAGGGGCCGAAACTGATCAGCACAGGATCAAAAACCAGAGAGGAGTTCAACGTCGCTGTTGAATCCGGCGACATCATGGAGGAGGTCCTGCAGCGTCTCGGTTTTCGTCTCTTTGCCGAGGTCAGAAAACACCGGGAGGAGTTCACTCTCGGGACAGCACACGTCGCCCTCGATGTCGTCGAGGGACTCGGACCTTTCGTCGAGATCGAGGTGATGGTCCACGAACAGGGGAGCGATGCGGAAAAACAGATCGAGCGTATAAAAGGAGAGCTCGGGATCGAGGGTGACCACATCCCGCAGTCATATCTCGAACTGCTCAGACCCTGAGCAGTTCGATGCCGATCTCCTTCGGTTCGTCACCGAAATGGATCATGGCGCAGTAGCCCTCTGATGCAGGGCCAGGGTTGACGACCTTGACGCCGTCCACCTCTTCTATGCCCCTCTGTTCGTGCATATGGGCACAGCATACGAGGTCGAACTCTTTCATGTGGTTTTTCACGCTTGTGCTCCCCACATGGTCTTCTCCGGCGAGGTCCAGGACCCCCAGGGGCGGTGCATGGGAGATCAGCACGTTATGGACGTTCCTGTCCATATGGGATATGGCCTGTACGATCAGGCGCTCAATTTCAGGTTCTTGCAGTTCAAACGGGGTTCCAAATGGCGTCGGATTTGAGCCGCCGATTCCGGCGAGGGACACCTTTCCGATCGAGAAACTCGATCCGTGAAGGTTGACGCAGTCTGAGTGTTCAAGAGCATCGCATATATCGCATGGATCACAGTTGCCCGGTACCGCAAAACACGGTACGTCGATGAGCGAACTCATCTTCTTGACCATGTCGCATGGCCCGAACTGTGTGAGATCGCCGGCAATAATGACGAAGTCGGGTTGGAGATCGAGAAATGCCTCCAGCTTGCCCAACTGACCATGGAGATCTGCCAGCAAAAGCACATCCATCATGATAGAAAATACTCTAGCATCTCCTAAAAAATCTTCTCTCCGGATCACTCCAGGAGCCGGAAATTTTGCCTGCAAGGGCGAGTCTTCCAAGATCGCGCTGCGTTTCCGGCAGAAGATCCCGTGCTTTCATGCCGGCCATGGGGGTGCCCGGCAGCGGAGTGAACAGGTGGACATGCGCCCGGCCGCGTCGGGTCACCTCATGGATGAGGCTGAGCGTCGCCCTCTCGTCCTCGTCCTCTTCGCATGGGAGGCCGACGATGAAGTCGACGACAGGGGTCAGTCCGGCGTCCCTGCAGAGGTCGAGGGCCCTCTCCACATTCGCGACCGTGTGGCCCCTGCGGAGCATCGCCAGCACCCGGTCGCTCCCCGACTGTGCTCCGAACTGGAGCCTCCGGTTGGCGCAGTAGGTGGTGATCAGGTCCAGCACCTCGCCGGTGACGAACTCGGGTCTGACCTCCGACGGGAACGTTCCGAAGTAGATGTCGTTCCGGTGGAGGGCGCGGAAAAGTTTTTCCATCTTGTCGGGGCGGGGCCTGATACCGTCGGAGCCGTAGGCGAGAGCATTCGGGGTCACGAACCGTGCGTCCCGAAAACGCGCCGCGAACCGCGCGATCTCGTCTACAGGACGGTGGCGCATCCGCCGGCCGAAGATCTTTGGGGTCTGGCAGTATGCACAGCCGTGCGGGCATCCCCGTGAGATCTCGATATATCCCTTGAACTGCGAAAATGGTGGATATGCGGGCAGAAAGACCGCATGGTCCTGGGGGCAGAGGCCCTCCCGGGTCGCAACGCCCGGAATCGGACCGGGGGTCCTGTTCTCGATCGCCCTGAGCAGACGGGGGAGGGTATACTCCCCTTCGCCAACGACGACATAATCTGCGTGGGCCGCGACCTCCATCGGGCAGGCGGTCGCATGGGGTCCGCCGACGACCGTCGTGCAGGACGCATTCGCGATCTCCTCAGCATATGCGGGAGCGTTGATCGAGTTGAGGCTGTAACAGGTGACATCGCCCTCAGGCTCTTTTACCGGGAGGAGCGTGTAGCCCTCTGTCTCACATGCGGCATACAGGGCGGCAAACGAGTTCTTCGCGGCGGTGATCTCCCGCCAGTTCACCTGCATGAATGCCTGCTCCTCACTCCTCCCATGAGACCGTACCGGCATCGGCGTCCACGGTTACCTCTGTGCCTTTTTTGAGTGTCGGGAGGGGCGGGTCGAGCCTGTCGACCATCGGGATCTTTGCGATGATCGCACCCGTGGCGATGATGGGTTCGGCTTCCCGGTTGATGATCGCCGCCGGGGCCTTTCCGTTTCTGGCAAGGGCGTAGATCACATACGAGCCCACCGTGGACCCTTTCCCCTGCGGAAAGGCAAATACCCTGCCGGCGATCGACTCGCCCTTCAGGGGGTGACCTTCTTCGATGATCACGCCGCTCTCCGGATCGACACCTGAGAGGAAAGATAGCGGTGCATCGGATACCAGCAACTCTCCTGTCGCTGATCCCCGTGCAATCCCACGTCCTTTGGTTATCACTTCCACACCTAATAAATGTATAAAGAATCCACTATATTAGTGGCATGGAAGACTCCGTGATTAACGTCAGCAATGACAATGATCTGTATAAACTCCAGGTCCAGGAGATGAAGGCAAAAGTTCTGGATCTGAAGATGCAGAACGAGTTGCTCCAGAAAGAGGTCAATCAGCTCAGGAGAGAGAACAACCAGCTGAAACGCGTGCCTCTTTTTGTCGCTGCCATCGTCGATAAACTCGGTGACGGCGAGGTATATCTCAGGCAGCAGGGAAACAATCAGGAGTATATCACGCGGGTCAGCCCTGAGCTTTACGATGAGATCAAGCCCGGCATGAAAGTCGCGGTAAATAACGCTCTTTCCATTGTCAAGACGGTCGGCACCATCTATGACTCCCGCGTGAGGGTGATGGAGCTCGAGACCGCGCCGAACGTCACCTTCGAGCAGGTCGGCGGACTCAGGGGAGAGATCGAGGAGGTCAGGGAGGCGGTCGAGTACCCGCTCACCCGCCCCGAGATCTTCGCGAAGGTCGGCGTCGAACCGCCCAAGGGGATCCTCCTCTTCGGTCCGCCCGGCACCGGCAAGACCCTCATCGCAAAGGCGGTGGCGAACAACGCGCATGCCGACTTCATCAGGATGTCGGGTGCCGAACTCGTGCACAAGTTCATCGGGGAGGGGGCGCAGCTCGTCCGCGAGCTCTTCACCTTTGCCCGGGAGCGTGCTCCCTCGATCGTGTTCATCGACGAGATCGACGCCATCGCGAGCCAGCGGACAAACGACGGCACTTCAGGGAGTGCCGAGGTGCAGCGGACCCTGATGCAGCTCCTTGCGGAGATGGACGGTTTTGACAACCGCGGCAATGTGCGGATCATGGCGGCCACGAACCGGATCGACATCCTCGACCCGGCGATCCTGCGTCCCGGCCGGTTCGACCGGATCATCGAGATCCCGGTGCCTGACGAGGACTCCCGCCGGGAGATCTTCAAGATCCACACGCAGAAGATGCACCTCGCAGGCGTCGATCTCGAAACGCTGATCCCGCTCACCAACGGCATGACCGGCGCTGAGATCCAGGCGATCTGCCGGGAGGCCGGGATGCGGGCGGTCCGCAGAAACTCGGACGCAGCAGGGAACGAAGACTTCCTTGAAGCGGTCAGGAAGGTCGCCCGGAAAGAGAACGCCGCCGACCTCAGGATGTATATCTGAGGTATGCGCCTCATTCTCATCCCTCGTGATGGGATAGATCTCTACACGACTTTTTTTTCATCAGAGACAAGCCGCGAGATACTCCGATTTTACCGTCCTCAAAAAGAGCTGTACGGCGTGTCGGTCCGCGTCGTCTCGCTTGGTGCGGCCCTCTCCCTGGCCGCGGAACTGAGGTGGTACCTCAAACGCTACGTCGCCCTCGCCCTCTTCGAGCTGGTGCCTGGCCGCTGCTGCACCCTCGCCTATGCGCATGCGATCGAACAGAGAGAGGTCGACCCCGACCTGCCGCCGTCTCAGCCCCTATTTGTCACCTTTCAGGAGGGCCGCCCTGTGGTCACGGAGGCATCCGAAGGTGAGATTGAGGTGTGGGCGCTTCCTGGCGAGACGATTAGGGTCGGGTGAACAGGAGAGCGTCCGGCAACGGCACGCCGATCGGCCGTCTGTTCGAGCGATGAAAAGGAACCCTGTTTTACGCCTCTTATCTTTGCGTGAGATTCCCCGATCCGTCATCCACTCACGCGAAGGCCGCGAAGCGCCGTTCTGCTCCCACCGCTTTCATGTTTTTTTGCGCCTTTGGTGTTGAGACGCTCCCCTCCATCCGAGTCATTGTGACGGAGTCGGGCGACGGCATCGGGGGTGGCCGTGCAAAAGGGCGATGAGAGAAAAAAAAAGTTTTTTTCCTTCAGGCGAACATCTCGCCGAAGGTATTTTTGAGGGTCTGGCGGTTGAACCCGGATGAAACCTTGTGGAGCGCCCTGACGAAGTCCTCGCCGCTGACCTGCGAACGTTCGTCCCTGATGGCGAACATCCCGGCCTCCATGCAGATCGCCCTCAGGTCGGCGCCGTTCCGCCCTTCCGTCTGTCTGGCAATCTCCAGGAGGTCGATCTGCGATTCGAGGTTCATGCCTTTTGTATGGATCTTCAGGATCGAATACCGCCCTTCTATGTCCGGGAGGGGGATCTCGATGATCCGGTCGAACCGGCCGGGACGCAGGAGGGCCGGGTCGAGGATGTCGATCCGGTTCGTGGCGCCGATGATCTTCACGTCGCCCCGCGCCTCGAACCCGTCCATGCCGGCGAGCAGCTGCATCAGGGTCCGCTGCACCTCGCGGTCGCCCGATGTGACCGACTCGGTCCGGTGCGCCCCGACGGCATCGATCTCGTCGATGAAGATAATTGCCGGCGCTTTCTCCTTGGCGATCTCGAAGAGCTCCCTGACAAGGCGCGCCCCCTCGCCGATATACTTCTGCACCAGCTCGGATCCGACGACCCTGAGGAAATGGGCGTTTGTCTCATGGGCGACTGCACGGGCAAGCAGCGTCTTGCCGGTGCCGGGCGGGCCATAGAGGAGCACGCCCTTGGGCGGGCGGATCCCCACCTGCTCGAAGAGATGCGGCTTCGTGAGCGGGAGCTCGACTGCCTCCTTCAACTCCTGAACCTGGGCTTCAAGCCCGCCGATTTCTGAATAAACCTCGAGTGGCCTCTCTTCGAGTTCCATCCCGTAGATCTGCGGGTCGTAGTTGTTCGGGAGCACCTCGATCAGGGCGAGAGACTGCTGGTTGAGGGTGCAACGGCTCCCCGAACGGAGATCTTTCGGATCGATGAACTGCGAGACCCTGACGAGGAATCTGGGGCCGGCGCTGCTTCTGACCACGACACGGTTGTTGTCGATGATGTCGATGATCTCCCCGACGATGAGGGGGGGACTTCTGAGTTGCTCGATTTCGCTGCGGAGTTTCCGCATCTCCCGTTCGTAACGGATTTTCTGCGTCTCCACATACCGCTTCTCGGACTCCATCTGCCGCATCCGTTCTCTCAGTTCGAGATTGCGGTTTTCAAGGTTGGATATCCGCTCCAGCAGGTACTTGCAGAGTTCTTCGCTGTTCTGCGGTTCCGTTATATCACAGCTGCTGTCCCCCATCGCTCCTCCTCGAATAGGTATATAGTATAAAATGACTTAAATGTGTTTGCGAGTAGTATGCAGTGTGAATTATGTGGGGATACGATACGTGGATCCCCAAAAAGAGTCAACATCGAGGGTGCGGTCCTTCAGGTGTGCCTGAAGTGTGCACGTCTTGGTGTAGAAGTGGCACAGCCACGCCCGGCCGCACCAGGACGGAGAGCACCTGCTGCACCTGCCGCTCCGCAACGCAAAGGCCGCGATATCTTTGACCTGATGGTCGGTGAAGTTGTCGACGACTTCGGCGAGAGGATAAAAAGGGCTCGTATCGAGAAAAACTGGACCCAGAAGGATCTTGCAAACGAGATCAAGGAGCGTGAGATCCTCATCAAAAAGATCGAGAAGGGGGATCTCATTCCTGAAGATCAGGTCCGCGTCAAACTCGAAAAGACGCTCGGAATCTCGCTTCTTGAAGTCTCTGACGACGAAGCAAAATCCCAGAAAGGCGTCAGGATCTCAACGACCCTTGGAGACATTATAAAAATCAAGAGGGAGTGACGATTATGGCCGAACCCCTTATCATCATCAATTTGAAGGCGTATGCCGAGGGCATGGGCGAGCGTGCCGGGATCATCGCCGCCGCCGCCGAGGAGATCGGTGAGGAGAGCGGGGTCACCATCGGCGTCGCCCCCGCGTACACGGATCTCCATCCGATTGCGGTGCATTATGCGATCCCGGTCTATGCCCAGCATATCGACGGCGTCGCTCCGGGCGCTCATACCGGTCATGTGACCGCAGAGCAGGTCAGTGCTGCCGGCGCTTCGGGGACGTTGATCAACCACTCCGAGCGAAGGCTTACGCTCGCGGATATCGAGGGGAGCCTTGCGGCCGCACGGCGGTCCGGCCTCCAGACCGTGATCTGCACGAACAACGAGGCGACGACCGCAGCGGCAGCGGCGCTCTCCCCCGAGTATGTGGCGATCGAACCCCCCGAACTGATCGGCACCGGCGTCTCCGTCTCAAAAGCCGATCCCGGGATCATCGAGCGATCGGTTCTGGCCGTGAAAAAAGTGAATCCCGGGGTGAAGGTGCTCACCGGCGCCGGGATCAGCACCGGCGAGTGCGTCAGGATCGCCCTCGACCTCGGAACCGATGGCGTCCTTCTCGCATCGGGCGTCGTGAAGGCAAAAGATCCTGCCCTTGTTCTGCGGGACCTTGTCTCGCTGATCTAGACGATCAGCGTGATCAGGTCGTGTTTGGTGATCACGCCCTTCACCTTTCCTTCCCCGACGACCAGCACGGCATGATGCTGCTGGAGCAGGTGGACAACGGTCTCGATATCGATGTCCGGGGGGATGGTCGGAAAACCGGATTCCATAAAGTCTTTCACTTTACGGGCATGCGCCCGTGCGATGCCTATCTGTTCGATGGTATTTACAATAGTTGATTCAGAAACACACCCGATGGGAACGCCGTTTTCAATCACCGGGAGTTGTGAGACGTCTTCCTGTCTCATGATCTCCACCGCCGTGGTGATGGCGTCATGGGGGGAGACCGAGTGAACCGGGGCGTGCATCACCTGTTCCGCGGTGATCGACGGGCTTTCCGCGACCTTCAGCACCTGTATAATCTTATTCAGGGTGCTCACCCTCGGGTCGACGGTCCCGGCCTCGATCCTGGCCACCATCGACTGGGAGATCCCGGCTTTTCTGGCGACGTCTGCCTGACGGAGGCCGAGCATGATCCTTTTTGCCCTGAGTTCCGAGGGCGTTGGGATATACATCGTATTACTCAAGGTGATTCGATCCGATATAAACTATGCATACCTGTGAGATGCTCGAAAATGCTCTGGAATCGTGTGCCAATGAAGGTCAGGGCGGTTCGAAGTAACACGATCCTGCCGACAGCCGCAGATCGATTTGAATGAGCTGAAAACCGTGCAAGGATAAAAAGTGGAGTCGGAGGAGTAAGCCCCCTTCTGTTCTGTGCGGCATTCAGCTACGCGCCATACCCGGACGGGCCCAGGCGCCCTTATGCCCTGTTCTGGCTTGCACCCGCAGGGATTCACCGTTTCATCGAATCCCGCCGCTGCGTTCAACGGGTTAACTCGCGCAAGAGATTGCGCTTCTCGCCCGGAGGCTCGGCCGTTTCATCACTGACGGCGGGGCGTGTCGTTTCTGTGTCATTGCCATGACTCTCGCCACCCGCACTTGCATGCGGCTGCGTACCTGGTCGGTGGGGGGACTTTCCTCAGCGGCCCGAAGGCCACCGTCGGCCGCACTCTCCCTCTCCTCTTAATAGTACAGACGCACGTGAATATATCAGTAATGATTGCGCTGACCAGTGAGGAGGGTGGGGTCGCAGTGCGCCTTGCACGCACCGCCCTCGAAACAGAACTCAGTGGGGGGACGTTTACGCTGCCTCCACTGCCCCGGATATTTTCAGAAATGCGGGGCGTATTCGTCACACTCACCGAGGAAGGCGATCTGCGGGGCTGCATCGGTCTGCCGTACCCGGTGATGCCCCTCGGCGAGGGGATCGTGCACGCGGCACTCTCCGCAGCCCTTGAAGACCCTCGCTTTCGACCGGTCCGGGCAGATGATCTTTCCGGGATCGCGATTGAAGTAACCGTCCTCTCAGAGCCAGAACCTCTCGCCTGCCTGCCGTCCGAGCGGCCCGGCCATGTGGAGGTCGGGCGGCACGGCCTGATCCTCTCCGGTGCCGGCAGGAGCGGCCTTCTGCTCCCGCAGGTGGCGACCGAATACGGCTGGGACGCCCGCGCCTTTCTCGACCACACCTGCACCAAGGCCGGACTTCCACCCGGCTGCTGGCGCAGGGACGACGTCGAGGCCTTCACCTTTGAAGGGCAGATCTTCCATGAGGAGGAGGCGTGAATGGGCATTTCTTTTGAGGTCCTCCAGAAGGACATTGCCGGCAGGATCGGACGGCTCAAGGTAGGAGAAAAAACGGTCAGGACACCGGCGCTCCTCCCGGTCGTCAACCCGCACCTCCCGATCATCACGCCCCGCGAGATGCAGGAGATGGGGGTCGAGGCGATCATCACCAACGCCTACATTTTCTCGAAGAGCGCCGATTACCGGGAACGCGCCCTATCTGAGGGACTTCATTCGGTTCTCGATTTTGACGGCGTCATCATGACCGACTCGGGCTCGTTCCAGCTGATGGTCTACGGCGAGGTGGAGATCACCAACCTCCAGACCCTCGGGTTCCAGAAGGCGATCGGATCCGACATCATCGTCCCTCTCGATATCCCGACCACTCCAGACGCGGACCGGGAACGGGCCGAACAGGAGCTGGCGATCACCCTCGGCAGGATCAGGGAGGCCAGGACATTCCTGGGTCCCGACGCCCAGCTGGCAGGACCTGTGCAGGGTGCCCTCTTCCCTGAGCTGCGGCAGTACGCCGCCGGTGCCGTCCAGGAGATCGGGTTCGACTTCTGCCCGATCGGCGCGGTCGTTCCCCTGATGGAGAACTACCGCTACAAGGATCTTGTCGATGTGGTGCTGGCCGCAAAGCGCGGCCTCTCGCCCTCGACCTGCGTGCATCTCTTCGGGGCCGGCCACCCGGCGATGTTCGCCCTCGGGGTCGCCATGGGCTGCGACATCTTCGATTCTGCCGCATATGCACTGTTTGCAAAGGACGGCCGCTACCTCACCACCTACGGGAGCCTGAAGGTGGACGAGCTCAGCGAGCTCCCCTGCCCCTGCGCCGTCTGCCGGAACCACACCGCAGAAGAGCTGAAAAAGAGCCCGGACCGGGAACGGCTTCTCGCCCTTCACAACCTCTATGTCACCCTTGCCGAGATTGCACGGATCAGGCAGGCGATCACCGACGGCACGCTCTGGGAACTGCTCGACACCCGCTGCCGCAGCCATCCCCGCCTGCTTGAGGGATACCGCGAGTTCCTGCGGCATACCGGGGAGCTGGAGCGCGGCGACAACGTTTCCAAGCGGCGTTTCTTCTACCAGGGCTCTGAAAGTTGCATGCGGACCGAGGTCGTCCATTACCAGCGGACGCTCGACCGCATCTCGCTCGGCGGGCGCGTGCTGGTCACCCTGACCGGGTCGTCACCCGGCGGCTACGACGACGTGCTCTTCTTCAAGCCTCCCTTCGGGCCGTATCCGCAGGGTCTTGCGGAAACGTTCCCCATCGGCCAGTCGGAGATCCCCTTCTGGGACGAAGACATGGTGCGGGCAGGATGCCGCGGCATTGCCCTGCTGGCGAAGAGCCATCCTGAAAGCGCGATCACGGTGCTGTGCCCTTCTGAATGGGTCGCCTTTGTCAGAAACGAACTCCCCGAAATGGAGGTGCTGAATGAGCCTGCAGTTTGATGTGAGGGGAAGGGACGGCATTGTCCGTTCCGGCATCGTCACCGTCGGCGGCGAGTCGTTCGCGACACCATGTCCGATCGAGGCCGGGGAGGTCTTTTCCTCGCTTTCCGATCTCACGCATGCGAATGTCCCGCTCTCTGCGGATCAGGAATTCGTGGCGCAGTATCTGGTCCAGCCCGCGGGCGGCCCGGCCCTCGTCCACCCGCTTCAGGGCGGCGGGGAGTCGGGCGGGTGTGCGCTTGTTGCGAACTGGCATACCACCCTTGCAAACCCACGAAAATACGTGGACTTTCTGGCGTCCCTCAGGGAGATAGTGGCTCCGGACGCCGCATGGTACGCCCCTGCTTCTGCGCTCCCCTCGAACGCCTGCCTGCTCGCCTACACCGGGTTCGACCTCTTCGATTTCTCGGCGGTCGACCTCATGGCGGCGCGGGGACTGTTCTGCACCCCCGAAGGTGTCTTTCCAGCAGAAGAGATCGAGAAAGGTGCGTGCCGGTGCGCCGGCTGCGAAACCGGCGATCTCCGCCTCCACAACCGGCTCGCCCTCCTTGCCGAATGCGCCACTATCCGCCGGTTCATTGCACGGGGGCAGATGCGTGAACTGATGGAGATGCGGTGCAGGATGGATGCAAACGCCGTTTCGGTCATGCGTTTTATCGATCAGGAGTATCGCATGGCAGAGGCGGCGGCGCCTATCGCCCGCTCCGCGCGGCTGCTTGCGAACTCTTCGGAATCGATGTACAGGCCCGAGATCAAGCGGTTTGCCGATCGTGTCGTCGAACGGTACGTTCCACCGAGAGACGACGTCGCCGTTCTCCTCCCCTGCGCCGCGCGCAAACCCTACTCGGCTTCGCAGAGCCACCAGAAATATATCGCCACCGTCTCGGGGCGCGCCCATGAGGTGATCATCACCTCGCCGGTCGGGGTCGTTCCCCGGGAACTCGAAGCGGTCTACCCTGCCGGGCACTATGACGTACCGGTGACCGGCTACTGGGACCGGGAGGAGTGCGCCTTCCTCTCCGAGATCCTTGTTCGCTACTTAAAGGCCCATCCCTACGAGAGGGTGATCGCCCACCTCGAAGGCGGGGCACTGGACGTTGCGGCGATGGCGGCGAAAGAGTGTGGAATTGAACTCGAATTCACCTGCACCGGCCGTCCGACGTCCCCGGCCTCTCTGCGCTCCCTCGACGAGGCTCTTGCAGGCGAGCGTAAGGTGCGCGCCGACCCGGTCGCCGGCATGCTTGCATGGCAGTTCGGCGAAGCAGTGGCGACGAAAGGCATGCAGGTGAAGGGGAAACCAGGTCGGCAGGCGGTCCTCAAGGGAAAAACCATCCTGTTCAACATCGATGCCGGGACCGGGATGTACAAGCCCACGTTTGAAGGCTGGCACTACCTCAGCGGTTACCGCGTGGAGATCGACAATTTCGTCCCGCACGGCGACGTGCTCTCTCCCGGCGTCATCGGTGCCGACCCGCGGATCAGGCCCGGCGACGAGGTGCTGGTCACCGGTCCGTCGGCATCGGCGACAGGGCGGGCGATGATGGGAGCTGCCGAGATGACGCGGTCGCACCGTGGCGTGGCGGTAAAAGTGCGTAAAGTAAAGAGCACTGAACACCAATCTTGAGAGAACAAGAATGACCCGAACTGGAGTGGTATAATTTGTATCTGGTTGAGGAGGCAACGCAACTCGCTGACAGAGTATTTCAGATGTGGATCACTGCGCCGCAGGTGGCGCGGCACGCACGGGCAGGACAGTTCCTGATCATCAGGACCCATGAGAACGGGGAGCGGATCCCGCTCACCATCTCGGCGGTGCGCGGGGATTCCGTGCGCGTCATCTTCATGTCGGTCGGGAAGACGACCGAGTATCTTTCCACCATGAAAAAAGGCGACGCCCTCTCTGATGTCGCCGGCCCCCTGGGAAAACCGAGCGAGATCGAAAAATACGGCACCGTTATCGTTATAGGCGGCGGCGTGGGCATTGCGAGCACCCCGATCATTGCCCGGGAGGCAAAAGAGGCCGGGAACCATGTCATCGGGATCATCGGGTCGCGGAACAAAGACCTTCTCATCCTCGAAGACGAGATGGCCGCGATCTGTGACGAACTTTTCGTCACGACCGACGACGGGAGCAAGGGCATCCACGGTTTTGCCGCTTCGGTTCTCGAACAAATTCTCAAGGAGCGGAAGATCGACTGCGTCTGGATCGTCGGCCCGGCGATCATGATGAAGGTCACCTCGAATGTGACGCGGCCATACGGTGTCCTGACCTTTGTCTCCCTCAACCCGATCATGGTCGACGGCACCGGCATGTGCGGATCGTGCAGGGTCACCGTCGGCGGTGAGACGAAGTTTGCCTGTGTCGACGGGCCTGAGTTCAACGCCCATCAGGTCGACTTCGACAGCCTGATGCAGAGGCAGCGGATGTACGTCGACGAGGAGAAGGCGTCGGTCGAGCACTTCCATCATGGTGGTTGCGGCTGTTGCGGGGGTGAACACAGATGACGGCACCAGAAGCCGCGAAGAATGTGCGGAACTTCAACGAGGTCAACAAGGGGCTCTCTGAGGAGAACGCCGTTCTTGAAGCCCTCAGGTGCATGGACTGCGTTCGGCCGACCTGCGTCAAGGGTTGCCCGGTCTGCATCGATATCCCGGCATTTGTCCAGCAGATCGCAGCAAGCGACTTTGCGGGGGCCGCTGCGACCCTCAAAAAAGAGAATATGCTCCCGGCGATCTGCGGCCGCGTCTGCCCGCAGGAGACCCAGTGCGAGGGCTCGTGTATCCTTGCCAAGAAAGAGAAACCCGTTACCATCGGTGCGCTTGAACGTTTTGTCGCCGACTGGGAGCGCGAGCACGGCATGACCCTTCCCGAGGTGGCGCCGTCGTCCGGGAAGCGGGTTGCGGTCGTGGGCTCGGGCCCCGCGGGGCTGACCGCCGCCGCCGAACTGGCGAGGTTCGGCCATGCGGTGACGGTCTTTGAGTCTCTCCACGAAGCCGGCGGTGTGCTGACCTACGGCATCCCGAACTTCCGCCTGCCAAAAGATATTGTGCGGGCGGAGATCGATCAGGTAAAGCGTCTCGGCGTCGAGATCAGGCTCAACCACCTTGTCGGGAGAAGCGTGTCCTCTGACGAACTCCTCTCGTACGACGCCGTCTTCCTCGGGACCGGTGCCGGTCTCCCTTACTTCATGGGGATCGAAGGGGAAAACCTCAACGGGGTATATTCGGCGAACGAGTTTCTCACCCGGGTGAACCTGATGCACGCCGACCGTTTCCCGGAGTTCGATACGCCGGTGAAGCGGGGCTGCAACGTGGTCGTCGTCGGCGGCGGCAATGTTGCGATGGACGCCGCACGGGTGGCGCGCCGCCTCGGCGGCAACGTGACCCTCGTCTACCGGCGGCGGGAGGAGGATCTCCCGGCCCGTGCCGTCGAGGTCGAGAACGCCCGGGCCGAGGGCGTGCACTTTGTCTGCTGCGCCAACCCGGTCAGGGTGATCGGCGAGAAGACGGTGCAGGGGGTCGAGTGCGTCAGGATGTCGATGTGCGAACTCGACGAGAGCGGGAGGCCGAAACCCTCATGTGTTGAGGGGAGCAACTTCCTGATCGAGGCGGACGTCTTCATCGAGGCGATCGGGCAGGGCCCCAATCCCCTTCTGATCTCCATGCTTCCGCAGCTGGACCGGGAGCGGCGGGGCAACGTGGTCGTGGACGCCGACGGACAGACGACGCT
>Ga0209269_1000339_pt1 | contig 48533 bp, 39 predicted proteins | sample MTBAKMMethaMetaG_FD_187455 | JGI IMG/M metagenome (GOLD analysis project Ga0209269, IMG submission 187455) | Enrichment culture microbial communities from Arthur Kill intertidal strait, New Jersey, USA, that are MTBE-degrading - MTBE-AKM (Arthur... | ecosystem: Environmental > Aquatic > Marine >... | reverse complement strand
ATTCCTTTGCGATCTCCTTTAACAGGCCGGTGGCGATCACCGAGCCGTTCGCACCCTGCGACGGGGTGACCTCGGCGACGATCGGCAGTATCGAGCCCGAGTCGCTGCCCATCACGGCAAGGCCGTTCACCCGCCCGACCTGTGTGCCGGTAACGACGGAGAGGTCGTAGTCCCGGATCCGCGTGATGTATTCGTCGGAGACCTGCTGCTCGATCGAGCGGGCGGACTGCTTTGCCTTGAGCACATGCTCGGCGGTCGTCGTATCGGCGCCCTCCTGGCGGGCGATATCGCCGGCGACACGGATCAGCCCGCCCATGTCACGGAGTTTCAGGGTCAGGTGCCCCTTGCGGTTTGAACGGCGCTGACCTTCCCTGATCACCTCTTCGATCGCGCTCCGATCGAAGTGTGGGATTTTCCCGTCGTTCTTTACCTCCTGGGCGATGAACCTGACGAACTTCACGCGGTTTTCAGGCGTGTCGAGCATCGTGTCCTGCATATAGACTTCGTAGCCGTAGCCCCTGATACGGGAGCGGAGCGCCGGGTGCATCCCCTGCACGGCGTCCATGTTGCCGGCCGCCACCATGATGAAGCGGCAGGGGACCGGTTCGGTCCGGACCATGGCCCCGCTTGAACGCTCAGATTGGCCGGTGATGGGAAACTCCCCTTCCTGCAGGGCCGTGAGCAGGTTCTGCTGGGAGTGGGGGGTCAGCGTGTTGATCTCGTCGATAAAGAGCACGCCGCCGTTCGAGCGGTGGATGGCACCGGCTTCGACGCGGTCGTGGGCCGGGGTCTCCAGCCCGCCCGACTGGAAGGGGTCGTGGCGCACATCGCCGAGGAGGGCGCCGGCATGCGAACCGGTGGCATCGATGAATGGGGCGGCGGCGTTCGGTTCGCTGGAGGTGAGGAGCTTCGGGATCATCGCCTCTTCCCGCGGCCTCGAGTACTGGAGGGCCATGAATATGAAGGCGGCGGCGATGATGCCCATCAGCCACTGGCCTATGATGAGGGCATAGCCGATGATGCCGAAGATCAGGAGCATCACGAGGGTGCTACGCATCTGTTTGCGCTTCCCTGCCTCGGCCTTGTGGGCGGCAACGATCTGCTTGCCCCTCCCCGAAGCCACGGTCCTGATGATCGGGTTGTTCGAGTCATCGAGGTTCGGATAGACAAGGATGTCCTTGAGTTCCTCTTTGGGGAGGAGTTCGGCCATCGCTTTCGCCAGCATCGACTTGCCTGTACCGGGATTGCCGATCATCATCACGTGCCGGCGCTGGATCGCGGCCTTCTTTATCACCTCCACGGCGTTCTCCTGACCGATCACCTGATCGATCAGTTTGGGAGGTACGGTGATCTCGGAGGAACTCGAGATATCGTAGCCCTTGAGGACGTCTTCCTCGGATTTCATCTCAAGGATTTCAGAAACACTCTCTTCCATTATTGGTGCAACCTCGTTAAGCAATGATACTTTATATACTATTTTCATGATAGTTTAAGTAGTTTCAGCTGGAGGAAACACCAGAAATGAAGGTTGTATGCACAGAAAAATCGCAAATCCTCGCCGTTCGGATCGCCGACCAGCTCGGGGTGCAGGCGGTCGAGACCCGCTTCGCCCGGTTCCCGGATGGGGAACTTTACCTGCAGGTTGCCGGCCCCCTGGATGACGAGACGGTGATCGTCGGGAGCGTCACCGATAATGACGCCTTTATCCAGCTGATGCTCCTCATCGACGCCTGCGAGGCGACGACGAACACCCTCGTCGTCCCGTACCTCGGATATGCACGGCAGGATAAAAAGTTCAAAGATGGGGAGCCGGTGAGCGCCCGTGTTGCGGCACGGGCCCTCTCCCGCGGGGTCAGCGACGTGATCACGGTCAACATCCATGAGAAGGAGATCGCCCGCTACTTCGATGCGGTGGCCCACGATCTCTCGCTTGCCGTCGACATCGGAGATTACCTCAAAGGGCAGGGCTTCGCAGATCCCCTGATCCTCGCCCCGGACAGCGGGGCGGCGGACTTCGCGACTGAGATTGCATCGGAGGGCTGCTGGCAGGCCGATTACCTGAAGAAGACCCGGATATCCGGGGAAGAAGTGAGGATGGAGCCGAAGAACTTCGACGTGAAGGGGAGAGAGGTCGTCATCGTCGACGACATCATCTCGACCGGGGGAACGCTCGCCACGGCGACGAAGATGCTCTACGATCAGGGAGCGGCCGGGGTGCACGCCGCCTGCGTCCACGGGGTGTTCACCGGCGGAGCCTATGTTCGCCTCAGGGCCGCCGGGGTGAAGAGCCTCGTCTGCTCGGACACGATCGAGCGGGCGTGCTCGGCATTCACGGCGGCAAACCGCATCGCCGAAGCACTCAAGAAATGTTAGAGATCGACGGATCGTTCGGGGAGGGCGGCGGGCAGGTGGTGCGGACCGCCGTCGCCCTGTCGGCGCTGACCGGGACACCGATAAGGATCACAAAGATCCGGGCCGGGCGCCCGAAGCCTGGCCTCGCGGCCCAGCACTGCACGGCGGTGCGGGCGGTCGCCCTCGCCTGCAGTGCCGAAATGACCGGCTGCTCCACCGGCAGCGGCACCCTCGTCTTCGAACCCGGAGAGATCGGGCGTACGGCGATCGCCCTCGACGTCGGCACAGCCGGAAGCATACCCCTTGTGCTGCAGGCATGGCTCCCGGTGGCGCTGGTGCACGGCGGGTCGATCACGGTCGCCGGCGGGACCGAGGTCGAGAAGAGCCCGACGATAGACTATTTTACGCGGGTGTTCGTCTCCCTCCTCAGGGCGCACGGGGCAGAGATCGCGGTCGAAGTGCGGGGCCGCGGCTATTACCCTGCAGGCGGCGGCGTGGTCCATGTGGCGGCAGGGCCGTCTTCCATCGCCAGGATCGATCCGGCCCGTCTCCCGGCAGAGCGGGGGATCATCTCCTGCACCCAGAACCTGCCCGACCATGTTGCAGAGCGGCAGGCGGCCGCGGCATCTGCAGTGCTCCCCGATTTCCCGGTTACGATCGACCGCCGGTCCGGGAGGAGCACCGGGACGTCGGTGACCGTATGGGCCGGAGCAAAGGGGTCGTCGGCCCTCGGACGGCCCGGACTGCCTGCAGAGCGTGTCGGGCGAACGGCGGCCGAAGGGCTCCTTGCCGCTCTTGCAGCACCCGGCGAGGTCGACGAGCACCTCGCGGACCAGCTGCTCGTCTATCTCGCCCTGAGCGGCGGGAGATACACGGCACCCGCCGCCTCCAGACATGCCCTGACCGCCTGCCGTCTCCTCTCGCAGTTCGGCCATGAGATCGCGGTTTCAGGCACATCCCCGGCGGTGTTCTCGGCATGAAGGCGGTGCTGGACGCCACGGCCTTCTTCGTGGAGCGGCCGGTGGAGGGGGAGCTCTTCACGACCCCCGAGGTCGTCGCCGAACTCGTCGACCTCAGGGCGAAATGCCGGTACGAGGCGCTGCTCGCAACCGGCCTTACCGTTGCAGGGGCTTCGTCTGAGTCCATCGCAAAGGCCAGAGGGGCGGCAAAGAAGAGCCGCGACATCGGGGTGCTCTCACCGACCGATCTCTCGGTGCTCGCCCTCGCCCTCGACCTCGGAGCGGTCGTCTACACCGACGACTTCGCCCTTCAGAACGCAGCTATTGTCCTCGGTGTCCTGACCGAACCACTCCAGCAGCGCCGGGCGGTGCGGGTGAAATGGAAGTACCGCTGTTCGGGCTGCGGCCGTTATTACAGCCATGAAGGCGAGTGCATGGTCTGCGGGGCTGCGATCAGACGGACGAGACACTGACAACACGGACAAAAAAAGATTTTGCCGGAGAATCGGGGGACAGAGCACAATCCGCCTGCCCGCAAACGCTTATATATCTCCCCACAGACCACTCTGTATGACTTCCCTCGACGAACTGATCAATAAGGCGCAGATCCTCCTCTCGGACGGCCACAGCCCCGAGCAGATCGGCGACGAACTATCCCTCTCGATGGAGACGGTGACCTGGCTGCTGACCCAGCAGCGGGGCGAAGAGGCGCCTAAGGACGTGCATATCGACTGGACGGCAGCAAGCACCGACGCCCGGATGCTCGACCTGACGGCCGAGATGATGATACGCCGGTACGAGGTCGCAGTCGAGGACGGGCACACCCTCATCGGGCCTTCGGAGACCGACTTCGACACGGTCGTCGGCATATCTCTCTCCGGCGTCCCGGTGGCGACTCTCATCGCCCAGGGGACCGGGACGCGCCTTGCCATCTACCACCCGGCAAAGCACAGTCCGGCTCAGAAGAAGGTCGGCTCGGTCTCGGGGAGCTTCGCCTCGGTGGCAGGGCGCTCCTGCATCGTCGTCGACGACGTGATCACCACCGGCAAGACACTCCACGAAGTCGTCGACTACCTGCGCTCCCACGGGGCGAAGCCGGTCGCCATATGGGTGCTCTTCGACAAGCGCGGGATTAAAGCGGTCGAGGGGGTTCCGGTCTTCCCGCTTTATACCGTATCGCGGATCGATTGAGCGGATACCCGGAGATATTTCTTTTTTTAGCCTCCTCCCTGCACGCCACGCCGAGGACGTTCTTCGCGCCTTCGCGTGGATCAACAACGCGATAAAGAACCCCCGGTGTGAAACCCCTGCGGGGGGTGGGTCACCCGAGGTTGGTCACCGGCGTCACCCGAGACGGCACAGTCCTCCGCATCGTCTCGGCGTGACCGCCGGGCGGCGTGACGGTGAGGGTGAAGGTCTCCCCCGATCCGAGCGGGTGCGGGAAGAACACACGGACGACAAAAGATTCACCGGGTTCGAGGATGTCGTCGTTGTCCACCGTCTGAAACGGAGCCCGGTTCAGACGATCGGTGATCGTCCAGTACGGCAGGACGTCGCCCTGCGCACCCGACGGCACAACGACCGCACCGCCTCCATCTGAAAACAGCACCGTCGCCCGGCTCATATCCACGCCACCCATATCGCCGAGAAAGAGGCGGACCGTGAACGACACCGAGCCGAGGGCGCCGGGATCGGCAGCGTCAGAATACCCATCCACGGCACCGACAATCTCGATCAGGCCGCCCGTCTCATCCAGCGCCGAATAGACCAGACCCGAAGGTTCGTCGGTCCCGCCGCCCAGCACGTGTCCGGCTACGGAGAGCATGAGGCCGGCCATAACTATCAGGATGATCCACTCGAGGACGGTGAAACCGAAGATACGCATCATCGATGTTCCTTGAGTTTCCTGGATAAAATCCCTTCCGAATTGGCCGGCGGAACCGCCCGAATCTCGGGGTGACGGCGACGCGGCGAACCGGCACCGGATAGCATATATAGAAGTTCAAATCCATATTATTGAGATATCGGAGGATTATACCATGCTTGCTGGACAGCCAATCGTAGTATTAAGAGATAATGTAGAGCGCACAAGGGGCCACGAGGCCCAGCAGTCCAATATTCTTGCGGCAAAGGCAATCGCCTCGGCCGTCCGGACAACCCTCGGTCCCCGCGGCATGGACAAGATGCTCGTTTCTCCAAGCGGGGATGTCACGATCACCAATGACGGCGCGACCATCCTGCGCGAGCTCTCGGTCCAGCACCCCGGCGCGAAGATGATGGTCGAGGTCGCCGAGACCCAGGACGACGAGGTCGGCGACGGCACCACCACCGCCTGCGTCCTCGGCGGAGCGATGATGGAGCAGGCCGGCGTGATGCTCGCCAAAGAGATCCACCCGACGGTCATCGCCCACGGATACCGCATGGGCATGGAGAAAGCCCTTGAGATCCTCAAAGACCTCACCATCACCGTCACCCCCGAGGACCGGGACATCCTCCTTCAGATCGCATCCACCTCAATGACCGGCAAGTCGATCGAGTCGGTGAAGGATAAGGTCGCCGGGATCATCGTCGACGCGGTAAAGAGCATTGCCGAGGAGAAGGACGGCAAACTCGTCATCAACGAGGACGACGTGATGGTCACCAAGGAAGTAGGCGAGACCATGGACGACGCCGAACTTGTCAAGGGCGTCGTCATCAACAAGAAGCGGGTTTCAGACGGCATGCCCAGGAAGGTCACCGGCGCGAAGGTCGCCCTCCTTGCCCAGCCCCTGGAGATCACGAAGACGCAGGTGAAGTCGAAGATCAAGATCTCGGGATCCGAGCAGCTCACCGCCTTCGGCGAACAGGAGCGCGAGAGCCTGAAGAAACTTGCGGACGCCATCAGAGACACCGGCGTCAACGTCGTGCTCTGCCAGAAGGGTATCGCCGACTCCGTTCAGTATTACCTTACGAAGTACGGCATCTTCGCCATCGAGGACGTTAAGGAGAACGACATGAAGTTCACGGCAAAGGCGGTCGGCGCCATGATCGTGAACAAGGTCCAGGAACTCTCCCCTGAAGTGATCGGCACGGCCGGATATGTCGAGCAGATCGAGGACGCCGAACTCGTGAAGATCGCCGAATGCCCGAACCCGAAGGCGGTCACCATCCTGCTGCGCGGCTCGACCCAGCACCTGATCGACGAGCTGGAGCGTGCGGTCGAAGATGCCCGGCGGGTCGTCCAGGACGCCCTCGAGGACCAGACCTTCGTCGTCGGCGGCGGCTCGGTCGAGACAGAGATGATGCTTAAGATCCGCGACTATGCGGCGACCGTCGGCGGGCGGACGCAGATCGCCCTCGAAGCCTTCGCCGATGTCTTCGAGGAGATCCCGAAGACCCTCGCCGAGAACTCGGGCTTCGACCCCATCGACAAGGTGGTCGCCCTCAAGCAGGCCCACGCACAGGGACAGAAGTACGCCGGGCTCAACGTCTACACCGGCGAGATCGTCGACATGAAAGCGGAGCGCGTCTTCGAGCCCGCCAGGGTAAAGAAGCAGGCGATCATGTCGGCCGCAGAGATGGCGAGCATGCTCATCCGCGTCGACGACATGTTCATCACGGTCAAGAGAGGAGCGGGCGCAGGCCCGATGGCCTGATCGGCATTCAGCCGCGCGAACAGGTCGAGATGATCTCGGCCTCATCTGTTTTTATCTCGTCGTCCTGCGGGACCGGTACGCCGTTCACAAAGACGATGACGGTGTCGGGGTTCATGCCGAGGGAGAGGAGAGCCGTCTCCCAGGTGTCGCCGGCGGCGCCGTTATAGGTGAGTGTGACCCCCTCGCGGGGGAAGTGGAGCGTGCATTCCATCGTAAAGGTTATGAAGACTGCCGACAGATAGTTTTACCCACGCAGAGCCGGGGTAGTCTAGTCCGGGAAGGCGGTAGCCTCGAAAGCTACTGGTGTCTGACACCTCGGGAGTTCAAATCTCCCCCCCGGCGCTTACATTCCTGGCAAAAAGCATATTCGCTCTTCTTCCGGTCCCCTTCCATCTCGGGCTGAACTTTCCATCATGCCGGAGGTGTCGGCACATTCAGAGATCCGGGGCAGTCCAGACCCGCTCTTCGACCCCATCAGTGTCACGCGCTCCCGTATCGTTTCGGCGACGGACGCCCGGATATCGCGGCGATCAACAGTGATTGGCCCCTCGGGCGCCCTGAAAAATAGAGCAGATTTACGACCGTTTTCTTGCCCTCTGCATCTCCCGGCGGGGCCCTTGCGTACGGTTCTTCGGGAGGACATCAGGCATCGATCCGGTATCCGCCTTCTGGAACCAGCATCTCAAACCTCGCCCCTTCCCCGTACACCCCGGTTTCGGCGATGGCAATTCCGGTGATCCCGAGGATCTCTCGTGCAAGGAAGAGGCCAAGGCCGGTGTTCCTGCCGAACCCACGCTCAAAGATTCGTTCCTTCTGATCATCAGGGACACCGGGGCCGTCATCCTCCCAGGTGATCATAAGGCCGGATCCGCTCTTTGAACACCTGACCCGCACGCCGGTTGCCCCTTCGGCATGGCGGATGGTGTTGTCCATCAGGTTCGAAAAGACCTTCTCGATCATCGGGTCGGCATAGATTGAGACTTCGGGGCAGTCATACCTGATTGGAAGACGGGGATCCTCGTTCTCTTCTATCATGCCGCCCAGGGAGAGCCAGGCCGGTTTCTTCAGACCCAGCTGCTCATATTCGCGGGTGAACTCGATCTGCCGCCGGATGGTTGCAGCCGCCCCGCCCACATAATCACAGAACTCTGAGAGTGTCGGGTCTGTATCCAGATCCTTTGCAAGATCGAGGTATCCCTGGATTACCATGATCTGGTTCAGGATATCGTGGCGGGTGATCCCCGAGAGGAGCTGGAGTTTCTTGTTTGCTTTATTGAGGGCGTCTTCAGATTTTTTATGCTCGGATATGTCGTCCAGGATGATCCTGGCGCCTGCTACAGTCCCCTGATTGAGAATAGGAGAGAAGTTTACGCGATAATGGGCGGACTTTCCCCATTTAGTGCAGTATTCTCCCTCAATGGCAGGGGTGGCCACGCCGGAACCCATGGTTTTTCGAAGCATCTCTGCAAACCCGATCTGGACCAGAGAGGGGAATGTCAGGAGGTTGATCCCGCGAGTCTCCTCCTCCCCCGGAGATCCGAGGATCTCAAGCCCCCGCTGATTGACATAGGTGATACGTCCCTCGGTGTCACAGGTGAGGATACCGATCGGCGCGTTCTCCGCCAGGTCACGGTACTGCTCCTCGCTCTCCCGCAACGCCGCCTCCATCGTTTTAAGACCGGTGATATCAGTAAGCATACCCTGAATGCCGACGACACGGCCCTCCCTGACTATCGGGCGGGCAGCCGTCTTCACCCAGACAGAACCGCCATCTGCTTTGAGAAAGCGATATTCGGTCGCATCGTTGCTGCCGGAGAGAATCGACCTGAACTGCAGAATTCGTCCGGTCCTGTCGTCCGGGTGGACGAAGTCGATGTACGACCTCCCGATCACTTCGGAGGCGGGATAGCCGCTTATAGATTCGATATTCCGAGAAATGTACTTGATAGTGGCTTTTTCGTCCAGGACATAGAATATTTCGTTGAGGTTCTCAACGAGGTTTCTGAACTTCTCTTCGCTCTCTCGCAGCGCCTCTTCCCCACGTTTCCGCTCGGTGATATCCTCGAAGATCGTGGCAAACTGGTTTTTCCCGGGAGAGTAAACCGAGATCCTGAAGTATTTGTCAAACGGGGGGAAGCAAGTCTCAAAGGAGTCGGGCACACCGGTCTGTGCAACCTGAACATATCTCTGAAGATACGGCGGTTCATCTGTCCCATAGACGTCCCGGCTCAGTTTCCCGATAATCGAATGCCGATCGATCCCCAGGATCCGTTCAAAAGAAGGGTTCGCCGCCAGGATCCTGTAATCTTCGGGTTCTCCTCCTTCAAGCGCGACGAGCTCGTGGAGAGCCATCCCTTCGTTCATGGTCTCAAAGATCTGCCTGAACTGCTCCTCTGATTCCCTGATCTCCTGCTGGGCCAGGGTAAGATCGTCAAGTTGCTGGCGGATCTCCTCTTCGGCAGCGGTGAGTGATTCATTTGCAGCAGAAAGTTCGTCGTTCGTCCTCCGGAGCGCCTCTTCAGCCTTTTTTTGCTGGTCGACATCAATGATGACGCCTTCCCAGAGGATAGTTCCATCTTCCTGCTTTGAAGGTGTTGAACGCACCTCAAGCCACCTATACCCGTCCCCCGCCCAATACAAAAGAGTCTGGTGGAAATCTTCAAGCCTATCTGCCGATTCCAGAATCTCCCCCTCAAGGAGATCCAGATATTCCGGATGAATTCTGTCATGCACTGCTCGAAAAGAGGCATAAAACTCTTCTACAGCGACGCCGGTGATCTCAGTAACCTTACTGCTCAGGTATGGGAAGGAGAACTCACCTGAAGGAGTCATCGCAAGCTGAAAGATGCCAACAGGTGCATTCTCCGATATCCTCCGGTACCGCTCCTCGCTCTTCTGCAATGCCTCCTCCGCACGTTTTCTCTCGATCGCACCCCCGATGATCTCTCCGCTGATCCTGAGGATCCTGATATCGTCTTCTGTCCAGTCTCTCGCGGCTTCGACATTATCAAGTCCGATAAAACCGGCAAGCGCCTGTCTGATCGTGAGCGGGAGAACGATCACGGACGCTATTCCCTGTGCCTGCAACAACTTCTTCTCCGAGGAGGCCTCCGGGGGCAGATCTTCGAGGTCCCTGATCCTGATGACCTCATCGTTCCGAAGTTTTTCCATCCACCAGGAAACGAGGGAGCACGGGAGGTTCCGGATCTCCGGCGCCACTCCATCTGCACGCCATTCATGCGTATTGTCCATCACCTCGCCGTCGTCACCGAGCTGGAAGATGTACGACCTGGATGCGCCGCAGAACAGGCCGATATCTTCGAGGACCTGCATGAGTGTGAGATTGAAATCACCCCCTGAAACAAAACGGGAGGAGATTGTCCTGATCAACCGCTCAAACTGGAGCCGTCGGTTGATCCCGGCTTCAAACTGCCGTCTGGCAACAGCGTACCGGATCTTATTGGAGAGTTCGGCAAATTGGAGTTTCGGATCGCCCCCTTTCTGGAGGTAAAAGTCGACGCCGCTGTTGAGTGCCTCGGCCACCACATCCTCCCGGCCTTTTCCGGTGAAGATGATGAAGGGTGTTGTATTGCCATGCTGCCTGAGGTGCTGGAGGAACTGGACCCCATCCATCTCCGGCATCTGATAATCCGAGATGATGGCGTCGAATGATGCTTCGGAGAGGAGCCGGATCGCATCTGGCGCACTCTCGCAGGTGGATACCACAAACTCCCCGCTCCGCTGAAGGAAGAGTTTTCCGATCTCAAGGAGGGCAGGCTCGTCGTCGACATAGAGGACAGACAGCGATGGCAGGGGAGAGCCGATGCCGTTCATATATGAATGTCTCAGCAAAACAGAATAATAGTATCTGGCGATAAGAACCAGATGGTAAGGGGCGATCAAAATATTGAGCTTTTTTTTGAAAATAAACGCCAGATCGACCATACATGAAAGAAGCACATCTGACCTTTTGCAGATCTCACCTCCTCCGACCAACCTCTGCGATTATCCCGCAAACACTCCCCCACTCCCGTTTCAGAAATCCCGGTCAAACGGCCAGAGCCCTGCCTGCCAGAGGAGAGCAGCGGCAACCCCTTTTATCCCGGGCGGAGGGTTTACCGGCTCGGTGAGGAGTTCGGGCCACAATGCCCTGATGATTCCGTGCTGGATCAGGGGGTGCCGGGATCGCCGGCATCGCCCCTCCACCGAGAACCCGGCGGCGATCAGTTCCCTGGAGTTCCATGGGATGAGCACCTCCTGAACGATGTCCCACTCCAGTTCACTCATCCCCTGCCGCCGCGCCATCCGCTGCTCCTGGTAGAAGAGATCAAGAATATGGACCCCAGAACGCACGGAGGCATCCCGCGCTTCCGAAAGCCAGCGGTCGAAGTGTTCGATCGTCATCCTGTTGGTCTTCATCGGCCCGAGGTCCGCCAGGTCCGCCAGCAGTTCCCCGTTGCACTCTTTATCCCACCCCTGCCTGTACCGGCATTTGAGAACACCGCTGCCGTTGCCTTTGATGCACACCCTGTTTTCGGGATAGCGATCATACATGCCTTGAGCAATCGCGCCCCAGCCGTCATGCGCCCCCCAGACATTTTTTTTGTAGACCTCGGCGAATTCCGGGTCCATCGAATCCGCACAGACGATCAGATGGCGCTCAAGCCCGAGTCTGGAGAGCAAAACACCGGAAAGATGGATATCAGGAGTTTTAACGGTTTTATTGAAATATACCATCGTGAAGTAGAAGATGTCTGGACTGACCGTTTTGCAGGCGCTGAGAGCAGTCCTGGAGTCCCAGCCTGCGGTGACGGTGTGTGCGAGATCAAACCGTCTGGAGGCGCTCTCCATCATGCCCTGCAGGACCTTCGCTCCTTTTTCAATACATTCACCGACTTTGATCCGGTCCAGCCGGTGGTCCGGCCAGAACCGGTGTACGCTGCGCCTTTTCAGGTCCAGATACCTGTTCGGCAGCAGATGTTTTACTCCGGCATAGGGCGAGAGATCGCCAGGCCACCAGTACTCGAGGGCATCACGGTATTCGGGCGTGTCGACAAGCCCCTCCATCACCTCCTGATCGGGCTTGAGACCCAGCTCTTCCGCAATGGTGCCGGGCTGAGAGGCGCACCAGAGATCGGGCAGGGCGTCGGCAGTATAGACGACCTGCCTGAGCCCCATCGGATCGTTCAGCAGCCACGTCTCCCCGCGATCGGCAAGGATGAGGATCCACCGCCCGCCAAGCGTCGAGGTGCGCGGGAAGATATCGGCCGGCACGGAGATGTCCCTGAGGATGCCATCCAGAACGGCGGCATCGTCATGATCTGGGTGATAGGGATCGAGCAGGTAGCCGAGGAGCAGAAGGGCCCGGTCCTGATCCGCCGCCACCGTGACAGGGAGGTCGGGGTGGACCGTTAAGCAGAGGCCATCGGCGATGGCATACCTCTTCCAGGTCCCAAGGTTCTCCGCAAAGCGAGGGCCAAGAATAAACTGGCGTCGATAAAGGAGTCTGGCATATTCGGAATCGCTAAACGACATAAAACATCACCGGATGACATTTTTGCCGACATTCAGGCATGAAGTGGCCGGTTTGCCTTGTGATCGACATCGGGGGCGACACCGCCCGGCCGTTATGGCGGCTATACTCAGGTTGCAATATATAATGATTTGGTCTGAGCGTAGATCTGGCATCTACTCATAGGATCAGATTTTCGCTAAACACGAGCGTCCGCTCCCGGGACTATAGAGATCTCCGGTGAAGATAGAGTATCTGTCGAGAAGATTTTTGGTTCCATCGACCAAGATTGGTTTGAGGCACCATGGCTCAGGCATACCCAGAATATTTTAAAATCGGTTTTTCGCCTTTTTATGACCTTTTCGATGAACTCGGAGAAGGCATCGTGATCCACGACGACGAGGGAAAAATACTCTGGTCAAACAGGCAGCTTGAAGACCTTGTCGGGTGCCATCCCGGATCACTCACCGGTATGGACGCGGCTCTCTTTATCTCATCCTATTTCCTGCCTTTGCGCGAGAAAAAAGAGATCTTCGAGGGGCTGCTCAGGACCACCTTTCTCAACGGTCTTCGGATCAGGGGGTTTCGATGTTCCCGAAAGGGTCAGATCAAGCGGCAGATAGAATACTCAAGCCACGTGATGCAGAAAGGGCCGTTCGCAGGACTGAGGATTGACCGCTTCAGGGAGATATGAACTCAGAGCGGAGAGAAAATACAAAAAAATAAGATCCTCTCCCATCAGGGGAAGGAGAGGGAGACCTCACGTTTCGCCATGAAATCCAGACGGGTCGTATACCGTCCTGCCGAGTGTCCGGCACCCGATACCCGCCCTTCGGCCAGATCGCGGAGCAGGATCTCCCGGATCACCATGCTCGCATGCACCTGAATATAACTGCGCTGATCATGGGTCCACCAGCGGTTGACCGGGGCGGAATAGCCGCAGTAAGGACAGGAATTATCGGCCTCGCTGTCCTCTTCAAATGAGTAGAGGCGGTTTGAGTTCAGTACGTTGAATGAGTTCAGGCGTGCTTTTGAGATACGCTCAATTTCCTGTTCATTCAGCTGCATCTTAAAGGTCCGCGCGCAGGCCGGGCAGGTCCTGGCAATAAACCCATCGTCATCGAAGGGAAACGGAATACGAATAGTGATGTCGCTCAAGGCTTGCTCACCCCGGGGATCTCCTCCCGGCAGCGTGGGACGGGATCCAGATTACCCCACTCAGAATGAACCCGGTGGCAATATATACCCTTCGAAATTATGCCATACTCTGATGTATTGCAGATGTGCATTCCAGCATTTCCTCGCAAATATTGATATTTTTTCTTGATAGTGAAGGAATGTCGCACCTGGTGCGGCAGAGGGGGAGAAAATGGGAAGGATCGAAGAGCTGGAACCCGCAGGCGATCTCGACACCAACGCCGATAACGTGCGAAGCGGGGCGGCGAGCGAGCGGATGGCGGCTGCATGGAAACCGGGGGCCCGCGGGGACGAAGGGGTCAGGCGTCTGATGCCGCTTCTTCTTGAGGGTGAGCTCGAAGAAAGGTGGAGAGCGGCCATGGGTCTGACCAGGGCCGGGAAAAAAGCAGTCGATCCCCTGATCAGCGCCCTGTCCCACGAGCGTCCGGAGACCAGAAGCGCCGCAGCCTGGGCCCTGCAGGAGATCGGCGATCGAAAGGCCGCCGTAAAGCCGCTGATCAAACGCTCGAAGACACCCAGGACTCGTGCCGGTGGATGGCGGCGGCCTGCCCGAACAGGTTCGCCGACGAGGAGGGGCTCAGGGCCCTCGAAAAAGCCCTTGAAAAAGAGAGCGAGGAAGCCAGAGGGTATACCGGGCTGCTTGCGGGGGGTTCCTGAGGGCCCGCCCGCACCTGTTTTTATTCTGCCCCCAGCGCCTCAATCGGATTGAGTCTCGCCGCCCGCAACGCAGGGTACACACCAGAAAGGAGACATACCGCGATCCCGATGCCCATACCGGCAGGCACATACATCAGCGTCTGCGGGGCGAAGAAGAGAGACATATCATGGAACATAAACGAGACAAGGGCATATCCCCCGATCAGACTCACCAGAGCGCCCACCAGCGAGCCTGCAAACCCGAGAATCACCGCCTCGTACAGGAAGATCAGACTGATCTCGTGCTTCTGTACGCCGATACTCCGCAGGATCCCGATCTCCTTGATCCGCTCGGAGACCGACATCAGCATTACGTTGAAGATGCTCACCGCCGCCACGATGAGGGATATCCCGCCGATAGCCATCACGAACAGGGAGATGCTCCCGAGTGTCTCGCTGATCATGTCCAGAAAGGCGCGGGAGTCCCAGACCGTCACCGTCTCCTCACGCCGGTTCATTTTGTTCTCGATATTCTCCTTCACCCGATCGATGGCAGATATATCCTCGACGATCACCTCGACCATGGAATAGCCCTCGTCGCCATACATCGAGGTAAAAGCGCTCTCCGAAACGATGATGGCGTTGTCGGTCATCATCGTCCCGGAAAAGCCCGATTCCTTTAAAATGCCGACGACCCTGATGCTCCTGCCCCCGTCGAGGCCGAGGGTGATCCTGCTCCCGACACGCATATCGTACTCTTCCGCAAGGGCCGGGCCGACGAGGGCACCCTCGCCGCCGCGGATGGACACGCCCTTATCGACCTCGGCGATGTCCCCGACGTCCCCGGGGTCGAGACCGTAGATCCCGGCATATCCGTTTTTCGAGCCGACTGCGATCCGGTCCGAGCCCGACATAATGGGGATGACCGGATTTGTCCCGGCCGAGAGTTTGATGTCCCGAAGCTGCCGTTCGGTGATCCCTTCGTCACTGCCCGAGGTCGTATATGGATAGATGACAAGGGTGTTCGCACCCTCGGAGAGCTGGGACGAAACAGCAAGCTGGAGGCTCGAGCCCATCATCCCCATCGCCGTGATGGCGAGCACGCCGATCACGATCCCGACGGCCGCAAGTAGAGACCGAAGGAAGTGGAGCCTGACATTTCGCTTCGCAAGGTCGAAGAGAATCCTGGAAAATATCATCAGGCGATCCTCCCGTCAGAGATGGTGATGACCCGATCAGCATATGCAGCCGTTTTTCTGTCGTGGGTGACCATCACTATCGTACGCCCCTCTTCGTGAAGATTGGCCAGAAGGTCCATGATCTGCGTACCGGTCTTTGAGTCCAGGTTCCCGGTCGGCTCGTCGGCAAGCAGGATCTTCGGGTCGTTTGCAAGGGCCCGCGCGATCGCCACCCGCTGCTGCTGCCCGCCGGAGAGTTCAGGAGGGGTGTGGGTGATCATCTCGCCCTCAAGCCCCACCTGCCGCAGGAGATCGATCGGCCTGCCCGAGACGTCACGCTGTCCTTTTTTCATGATCAGGGGGAGTTCAACGTTTTCATATGCTGTGAGCAGGGGGATGAGGTTGAATTTCTGGAAGATGAACCCGATCGCATCCCGTCTGAGATTGGTAAGATCGAAGTCGCTCATGTTCCTAATATCCCGCCCGTCGATGAGGAGACGGCCTGATGTCGGGACATCAAGACAGCCGATCTGGTTGAGGAGCGTGGACTTGCCCGAGCCCGAAGCGCCCATGATCGCAACGAACTCCCCTTCCTCGATCGCAAAGGAGACACCGTTCAGTGCCACCACGTCCCCTGCAAGGCGGGGATAGACCTTTCTTACTTCTTCAAGTTCGATAACCGGTGTGCCCATGCGATTGTTACCTCCCGGAGTGCCCGGATGCCAGCTCCGGGCCTGAGATGCCTGCCGGTTCATACCGGGCCCGCCCGAGAGTCTGCCAGAAGAACATTCCTAACATTCTCCCCGTCAGCCCCAATATACCTGACGTTCTGACCTTCAGGATAGATAGATATGCCCTGCTGAAGAGTGATGTGATTGGATGTTTCTCCTCTGTCACCTGATCACGGGCATTATCGTCGGGATTATCATCGCCGGGGTCTTCCGGGACCGCCGTGCGATCCCCGCCTGTGCGTTCGGGGCACTGCTTCCCGATATCATCGACAAGCCCCTCGGTCATATTTTTCTCGCCAGTTCCCTGGGTTACGGGAGGATCTACTCGCACACTCTTCTTTTCCTCGCCATCGCAACCCTGATCGGGATCGTGCTTTTCTGGCGGTACCGCAACGTCCTCGCGCTCGCGGCGGCGGCCGGGATCGCCTCCCACCAACTCCTCGACGCCATGTGGCGAGAGCCTGTGAACTGGCTCTATCCCTTTTTCGGCCCGTTCACCCATGGCGGTGAGGCCAGATCCTTTACCGACCTCATCATGTCGGAGCTGGCAGAGCCTACCGAATGGATCCTTCTCGCCGCTGTCCTTCTCTTCGGATTGATCGTCCTGTACCAGGGTGGGCACGAAACGATCAGGGCACGGTTCGGGCCTGCGCTGGAGCAGGCGCTCCTCGTTCTCGGACTGATCCTGCTGGGTATAGGGGCCTGGATCGCAGGCTGTGCCGTTCTGCATCAGCCCTGTGTTCTTACCGGCCTGAATAATGCCGAGGATAATTTTCTTTGCGGCCTTGTGATCACACTTTCGGGTGTTACGGCACTGTACTGCAGAAAATCGGAGTGAAATTACCTCATTTTTTCGTGTTCGAATGAAGCGAAGACGAGATCCCGAAGAGCGCGAACTTCCACCCGTTTAGACTGTTGGTTCACGCGATAGACGCTATAGACACAAATACCATCCGGATATCGGCGATCCCGAGCACCCCCAGTACGTTCGCGTCTTCACGTGAGTGCGTCGTGTTCCGGCATCAACATGCACGATCTTTTTCTTCGCGTCTCAATCGCGTGAGCCCGTTTCCCGGACAATAGATCCCACCGCACCCGGAACGAAACGATCGCCGGCACCGGGATCGGGGCTATCCGCGGTGCGGGCGGTATGGGAGGTGCGCACCCCCAATCTCAAACAGGCATCTGGAGAGCGCCATAACGCCCGGGCAGAAACACCAGGAGCAGGTCGGACTCAATAGGGCCTTGAAAAAAGAAAAAAATAAGTTTGTGGTGGTTATCGCCGCTGCGTGTAGAAGTACGCACCGGCAGCGACAACAATGATCACGATGATCAGCACGACCCAGAGCCACGGGAAGCCGCCCTCACCCGAGGGGGTCGGGGCGGTGGTGGCCGGGGCGGTGGTGACGGCCGGAGCCGTCGTTGCCGGGGTCGTGGGCTCCTGCGTGACCGGGGTCACGATGGCCACGTCGGAGAAGAGCCCGTAGGTGCTGAAGTGGGTGATCGAGGCGGTCACGGTGTGGTGAGTGGCGTCGACCGTCGTCGGAACGTGCTCCCAGACCCCGGTCAGCGGGTTGTACCACTTGACGACGAGGTTCTCGAGGTTGCCGCCGACCTGCTCAAGGATGTCGGCCCATTCCTCATCGGTAAGGGTGAAGGTCAGGTAGATCGCCGGTGAGAAGGTCGCACCCGCAGGCGAGCACTCGACCGCATAGCCCAGGAAGGTAAAGGTCGCACCGGTCGGGACCTCAGGCACCTCGTTGGTGGGAAGGTCGGCGATGCTGATCTCGCTGACCGGTGTCTTGCCGTCTGCGAGAAGGGCGGTGACGCCGGTCTTGATGTACAGGTTTGCATCCCCTTCGTCAGAGTTGACCCGGTAGGGCTTGAGCACGCCGCCCCACTTAGCGGTGAGGAGCGAGGCAGAGCCGGTCGAGGTGGTCGTCGAGACAGAGCTGCCGCCGCCACCGCCGCCCGAGGGTGCTACCCTCACGGTGATGGGGGCGAGCGCGGAATCATTGCCGAGCGGGCCGGTGACCGTCAGGTTCGCCGTGAAGGTGCCGGTCGCGGTGTAGATGTGCGTCGGGTTCTGAACGATGGAAGTGCTCCCGTCGCCGAAGTCCCAGAGCCAGGCGGTGATATTGCCGGTCGAATAATCGGTGAAAGTCACCGTCAGGGGTGTGGTACCGCTCGTCGGGATTGCGGTGAAGATCGCCACCGGTACCGGCGAGGTGACGACGAGCGTATGGGTTGCGGTGTCGCTGCCGCCATAGCCCGTCACCGTCAGGTTAACGAGATAGGTGCCGGGGACAGTGTAGGTGTGAGTCGGCGGGTTCTGCACTGTCGAGGTGGTGCCGTCGCCGAACTCCCACGCCCAGGTGCTGATGGTCCCGGTGGACTCATCGGTGAAGGTCACGTCCAGCGGCGTGTAGCCGGTCGACGGGGTCATGTTGAATGCGGCCACCGGGGCGCCGGGCGTCCTGACGGTGATCTGGTGTGCACCGAAGGCCTGAACCGTGCCGTTCTCATGCTCGGCAAATAGGTAGACTCCATAGGTGCCGGCGAGCAGACCGTCGGTCGGGACCGTGACGGTGGTGGTGTTCGAGGCGACGGCGTACGCGGCCGCGTCAGGGCTCGCGTAGATGTTGCCGGCGAGTTTCTTCGTCGCCGGGATGCCGTTGTAGGTCAGGTTGGCGCTGATCATGTCGATGTTCAGCACGCTGGCGTCGATACCGAGCGTCGCATCCCAGGTGGCGTCCCTGATCACGATCGCCGAGACGCGGCGTGCAGAGGTGGTAAAGGAGGCGTTGAAGTCGGTGCCGCGGTTTACCGATGCCGGGACAGTGCCGACCTCGTTCGTGTTCATGAAGGTGAAGGGCATTATCTCGATCACGCCGATGCGGTCTTCGTCCACACTGATGGCGGCGAGGAAATAATCACCGGCCGGGAGCGAGAGGTCTGGAAGGGCCTGTGTGCTGAGACGGTAGCCGGCATTCAGATCGACATGGTTTGCAGACACCCTGAGGGTGTCCATGACATTGCCCGAGGCCGGAATGGTCAGGGGGTTGCCCTGCTGTGTCCCAGGCACCTCGGAGAGCGTGCCGATGCTGTTGACGGTGTACTTCGCATATCCGCCGTTGATGAAGAACCAGGCGTTCTTCTGGAAGAGGTCGTTGTAGTTGACGTCGCGTTCGGCAGACTTGCCTTCGTTGATCATCTTGGCGAGATAACTCTCGTTCGCCTCAAGGATCACCAGGACCGCGCCGTCGATGTTAGGCGCCTGCACCAGGAAGTCCATGGTGCTGGCAGGGTTGTAGGTCCAGATGTTGTCGTAGGTGTCGGCACCGGTGTAGGTCTTGTTTGCTGTGTCGTCGACCTTCACGTAGGTGTCGGCAGTCACCTGACCGACCTTCGTCACCGAACGGGCGATGGTGCCGAGCGTCGGGAAGGGAACGTCGCGGGCGTTGTAGAAGGTGACCGATCCCTGCGCGGTGAGGTCGAGCTGCCGCAGCGCCGTCAGGTTCATGTCGATGCCCGAGATCGTGCCCATCTTCGTCGAGTTCACCCAGGCCATGTAGTTGTAATACAGGTGGAAGGGCACGTAGGCGGCGTTGTCGGCGTTGTCGAAGGCGGCAAAGACCATCTCACGGTTGCCGACCGGGATATTGACGCTGCCCGAGCCGGTGGCGGCGGCCGAGGTGAAGAAGACCTCCTGCGTGTCGTTGTCCATCAGGTAAACGACATCGGCACCGGCGACGTTCCAGTTGAAGTTCAGGGTCTCGCCCGCTTCGATGTAGCCGTCACCGTCGGTGTCGGTGATGGTGAAGGAGTTGATCACCGGCGGGACGGTGTCGAGCGTGAAACTCCAGTTGAGATACCTGGTGTCGCCGCCGAGCGTGTCGGTGCCGGTGGCGTTCACGTACCAGGTGCCGTCGGCAAGAGCCGGAACCGTGGTGTTCTGCGCATACCCTGCAGCGTAGGTCACACCGAGCGGGATCGTGGCCGGGCCGTAGAGGGTCATCGTCACGTCGTTGTTCATCTGCTGGGTGAACACCTTGATCACAGACGGCTGCGCGTTGAGGTATCCGGTCGGGGATGGGTTGGAGAAGCCGACCGGGGAAACCTGGATCAGTTTCGTCTTCAGAGCGGTGTTGCCGGCGGCGTCGGAAGCGGCGACCTTCACGGTAACGGTTTCATAGACAGGCCAGGTGGTCTGGGTGTCGAAGGTCCAGGTGTCGGCGGCGGTTTGCGTCAGGGGCAGCGCCACGGTCACGTTCGCCGTGCCGTTGTCAAGGTAGGCAATCGCCGTTCCCATGCCGCCGACATCGGTGATCGTACCGCTGATGTCGAAGGTCGAAGAGACCGTGGACGGCGTGGTGATGGTGACGGTGGGTGCGGCCTCGTCGCGTGTGGAGAAGAGACCGTTGACGATGGTCGTCGACGCGATGAGGTCGTCACCGTTGGTGTCGTCCAGAGTTGTCAGCGAGATCGTCAGCGCGCTGGAGCTGCCGTCGTTCTTGAGGGCCTCCATGGGAATCTGAGCGATCCACGTCTCTGTCGGGATACCGGTGAAAGTGATGACACCCATCGTAATCGGGCTGTCCAGCTGGTTATAGGAGCTCAGGCCTCCTATGGCGTTGTTGAACGTCACGGCCCGCGCAACGGCGATGGTCTGATCATAGGTCAGATCAAAGGTCAGAGAGCCTGCAGGCGGACTGAACGTATTGTTCAGGTATATCTCTACAGTTCCGTTCTCCCCCTGCACAACGTCCAGTGCATCGGTGGCAGAGAACGTACCGCTCCCCGCGGCACTGACTGTCCCAATGCAAAGGACTAAAATCAGGAGGGCTGGCAGAATGAGGCGAAGTATCTTCATAATGAGATCATCCTCCAATTTTAGTATCATTTCATATTAATCATTCGATGCACTGCGCAGAGAGCCATCAGTGCAAGTACGGCAACAAACGGGGACAGAGATGCCTTAGCCTCTGTGGTCTGGCTAACAGGCACGGAAGAGGTCACGGATTCGGCAACAGTTGTCGTTGTAGCCTCCTGCGACACTGCAGCCGTCGTCGGTGCACCTGTCACCGAAGCGCCGGTCTCCGTGGCCCCGGCCGTCACGGTCGACTCCTCCGTCGTGGTTGCGGATGTCCCGCCGCTCGACGTCCCGGTCTGGCCGCCGCTGGATGGTGCAGTCGTCGCGGTCGTCGCAGGAGCCGTGGTTTCAACCGGGACGTCCTCATCGGACGTCGGGATGGTGCCGGTGAAGGTCGGGTTCGAATAGGAGATCGGATCCCCGTTTGCATTGGTCAGGTCGATGACCGAGATGCTGACGGAGCCGTTTCCTTCGGTCTGAACGTCGGCGACGGAGACATCCCCGGTCGGTCCGGGATTGTCCCCGGTGATACCGCCGATCACCGTCATCTGCTTGTCGTTTCTGATGTTTCCCGCGATCATGAATCCGGACAGACTGTTGACCGACGTCACCGAGACGTCGCTCCCGTACTCGAGAACAACAGTGAACGCTCCGAGTCCTATACTGTCCTCTACTCCCGCAACAACGAGTTGTGTGCCGTCAAGACGGACCTCTGCAGCCGCCGCAACGCCGCAAAACGAGAGCGCAACAAGGATGAGGAGAACAAAAAAGGTGAAGGATTTCATGGATACTCACTACAGAGTATAGTCATCGTTCCTCACTTTTACCGCTTTCTGCAGCACATACATCGCATCGGTCGAGGTGATCTTGTGCTGGTCGCGGTTGTGGACGTCGGCGTAGTCGAAGGTGCTAAACCCGTTCTTCAGTCCGACTGCGTACTGAAGGATGAACAGAGCGTCCGTCGAGGTGATCTTCCCGTCGACCTTTGCCTCTCCCCATAACGTGCCGCCAAGCAAGATCCCGATTTCGTTCACACCGTTCGGGGCGTTGTAGATGATCAGAGTGGCGTTGGTGGAGGTGTACGCCGCAGAGCCGTGGTACGCGAACGTTCCGTTCCTGATCTCGTACGAACTCGGGTCCAGCACCACGCCGTTCAGCGTGATAACCGGGTCCTGGAACATGAGACGCTCGGGGAACTCAAGGGCAATGCCCATAGTGCCGCCGTTGCCGACGAGTGTGACGTTGTAGGTGGCGTTCTCCGCAAAGCCCGCAGAGAGTTCGCCCGGAACTTCAGAGACACCGCCGAGCGAGCCCGTTCCCTGTGAGAGAATCAGCCTCGGGGTCGTAAGATCGGTGGGCATGGAGACGGTGACGTTCGTCTGGTCGTCCGCTTCGACGTTCACGCTGGTGCTGACGGTGACATAGCCGTCCTTCGAGACCGAGAGCGAGTAGGTGCCTGCAAGCATGTCGGTGAAGGTGTAGCTCGACGCCGTCTGGCTCTGACCGTCGAGGACGATCGTCGCCACGACCGGGTTGCTGTTCTCGTCGGTGACCTGCACCGCCACGTCGCCGCGGCCGGTGACGGTCAGGCTCTTCTCAACCAGGGTGACGTTCGTTTCGTCGTAGAGGGGCCTGAACCTCAACTGGAAGCCAAGGGTGCCCACGCCGGACGGCGTGGCGTCGAAGACGTAGGTGTAGGTGCTGCCGCCGATCCAGTGGTCGGGCTCGATGTAGATCGAAGTGGAGTCGCTGCTGACCGAGCCGCTCAGCACCTCGTACGAGACAGGATCGCCGTTCTCGGTGATGGTGCCGTTCGCGAAGGCGAAGCCCTCGATCGGGACTTCGATGAGCGGGGAGAGCACGTTCTCGCCAGAGACGATCTCGAGGGTCAGCTCGCCCGACTCGTTGGCGACGAGCGGGGACGGGTTCGAGGTCAGGGTCACGGTGTCGAGCATCGCCTGCGGGGCAGCGTCGCCGAGGAGGTCCATGTTCTCGGAGAGGGCGAGCATGTCAGGCGTCGAATCGGGGATGCTGTCGCCGAACATCTGGATGGTGCCGCTGTCGCTGATCGTGGCGTCGATCTCGTTGATCGGTGCGCGCTGCGAGTTCTCGACCGATACCAGGATCGTCCCGGTGCCGCCGCCCGATCTGGTGACCTCGACCTGATGCTCCTTTACGGTCGACCAGTCTGAGATGGTGCGCTCAAGCGTGCCGTTCTCCATCATCGCCGCCATCTGATCGGCGGTGAGGGTGTACTCGTCCTTCGGGGTGGTGTCGCTCACCGTCAGGGTGCAGACATACATGCCGTCGATTGAGACGTCGACCGTGCCGGTGCTGATCACGACGGGCTGACAGTGGATCAGGGCGTCGATCGCCGCCTGGGTCGCCCAGGTGTAGCCCCAGCTGCCGCCGGACTCGTACTGGTCGATGAGCCAGTTCACGCCCTTCTGGATCGTGGCGTTCTCCGCGGAAATACCGGTGGCGTTCAGGGCAAGGACGGCATACGCGGTGCTCTCGGTGACCAGCCCGCTGTCATACCAGCCGTAGTACGAGGCGGCGTTCCAGTGGCCGTCGGTTTTGTCCTGGTTCGCGATGAGCCAGGCGGTCGCGTTCGCCTTCGCGTCGTCGATCTGGGCCTGGGTCACGTCGTCCGAGGGCGTCCCGTAGGACTCGAGGCCCCAGAGGCCAAGCGCCGTGGCCATCGCCGTGTCGCTGCCGCTGCCCCAGTGTCCGTCGGTCTGGGTCTGGATGAAGTAGCGGGTGGCGTTCTGCATGTTCTCCGTCATGTAGGTCGCATAGGGCTCTGAGACCGTGCCCTGCGTCCGGATCATGTCGTGGATCAGCATCACGAACCCGGTGTTCGAGGTCGGGGTCCATGCGTGGCAGACGCCGGCGCTCCATGTCCAGGTGCCGCTCGAGGGGTTGTCCGGGTGCTCGTGGAACCACTCGACGAGTTTTTCGAAGTTGACGGTGCCGGAGGTGACATTCTCGCCGGTGCTGATCTTGCCGCCAAGCAGGCGGTTTAAGTCCTCACCAGACTCGTTTATCCGGGCCAGGGTGTAGGCGGCGTACGAACTCGAAGAGGACTCGGAGCTGCCGTAGCCCCAGAGGCTCCAGCCGCCGTCGTCGGCATGCTGGCCGCGGATGCCGCCGATCACGAGAAGATCGATGCCGTCTTCAACAGACTTGTTGGCGCCATTGCGGATCGTGGCGTAGTTCGTCGGTTTGTCCGGGCGGTCGAGGTAGTAGTTCTTCACGTTCAGCGAGGCGAGCATCCTCGACGTGGTCTGCTCGACACAGCAGTACGGATACGTGTCAAGATAGTTCAGGCCCGTCAGGGTGCGGCCGCGGGCGCCTGACTGGGCGGTGATGGTGGTGACGTTGTCATAGGTGTTGTTGGTGTGGAGGGTGTTGTAGGTCATGTCGAAGGTGGTGTCGCTGTCCGCGCTCACCGAGTCGACCGAGGTGACCTCGATGGACGGGATCCAGATAAGGACGTCGTGAGTCGAGGCCTTCGAGGCTGTCTTGCCGTTCGCCGAGGCGGTCAGGCCGATCGAACCGGCCGGAAGGGTGCCTGGCCTGGAGGAACGCATCCAGTACGAGACGTAGTTCCAGTAGCCGCCGCCCATCCACCGGGTCTGGTTGGCGCCGCCGGAGACCTCGACACCGTCCGGGACGGTGAGGCTCAGGTAGACGTTTCCGCTCTCGCTCGGCTGGACATACCAGCCCATGGAGAACCAGTCGCCCACCGCCGCGCGGGAGTAGCCGTAGACATAGTCGTAGAATGAAAGGGTGTAGGTCCGTGCGGTCACCGAGCGCTCAGCCGCCGTGGTGCCGACGACCGGCAGCCCGGTGTCCGAGGTCACGGTGACGTTGAGGGTATAGATGCCGGCACTCGCGGGGATCCACTCCGTCCGCAGGGCGTTCTGGCCGTATGCCGGCAGCACGACACCGCTCCGTTCGGTGGTGTTGACGATCGAGCCGTCCGGGGCGGTGATGGTGGTGTTGATCGTCAGCGCCGAGGTCGGGATGCCGCGCCGGTTTGTCACGGTGAAGACAGCGAAGGTCGAGACGCCGTCAGCGACGTTCGAACTCGCCGCCCCGACGGTGGCGACGATGCGGTTGACCCGCTGGGTGGTGACGGTGGCGTTCGTGATCGAGGCCACGGGGATGTCGTCGCCGCTCGTCGAGTTCAGGAAACCGTAGTTGTTCACCAAGACCGAGACGGCCGTCGATTTCCCGGTGTCGTCGATCGCGCGCAGGCGCACCGTGAAGAGATCGGCGCTGCCCGATACGCCGTTGAGGGTGGCGTTCACCGCCGCGACGCGGATGCGCCCGCTCTGGCGGTAGACAGCGCTGTTATTCACATGGCCCGAGAAGAGCGGGCCGATCGTAACGTTTCCGTCTTCGGCGTCAAGGGCGACGACCGAAGGGTCCCAGCGCAGGTCGATATCGAACCCGCCGAGATTCTCGACGTTCAGGACACCGACCGTCAGGTCGACGACATCGTCGTACGCCAGGGTAGAACTCTGCGGCGTGACTACGATGTCGGCCGCGGACGCCGAGATGGCCAGGGTGAGGAGAAGAATCCCCACCATCAGGAAGTTTCGTGTTTTCATCTCCAAATCACCTCACAGGACCCTGAAGTAGGGATCCCTCAGGCCCGCATTCTTCTGGGCGATGAACATCGCATCGCCGACTTCGATCGCGCGGTTCTCATGGACGTCAGTCTGGAGGAAGGCCGTCGAACCGCTGGTCGGCTTCGTCGTCAGCCCGACTACCTCCTTCAGCACGCGGAGGGTGTCGGCCTGGTCGACCTTGCCGTCGCTGTTGGCATCGCCGTAGAGCAGCAGGAATGCGCTGCCAGCGGTCACCTCAACAGGGATGGCGTACTCGTCCGAATCCCAGAGAAGGGCCCCCAGCCCCAGTTCAGTCTCGTCGCCGCTCGAACCGATCGCCGATAGGTGGATCGTGGCCACGGTCACGTTGCCCGAGACACCGGTGGTGGTCCCGCCGTTGAAGATGACCGTGTCGGTTCCGATGTTCTTGGCGGTGAGCGGGATCGCATCGCCGGTCACGTCGGTGACCGTGACGACCGCCGGGTCGAAGGTGAAGGTCATCTGGTAGGCCGCAAGGTTCTCCGCACCGTCCACCACGACCGGCAGGTCATAGGTCGTGCCGGGCACGAGCACCAGGTCCTGCGGGAGGTCGATCGCGGTCGCCGGATGGAGGTAGCAGTGGACCGTCCTGTTCGCCTCGTTGTTCACAAATGTCGTTTCGTAGTCGGTGGCGCCGTTCGGGTTCACCTCAAGGTTGAGGGTGTAAGTACCGGGGTCGGCAAGGAGGGTCTTGTTCCGCCATACCATATAGGATTCGCCGGCACCGAGCGCCGGGACCGCGATCGTCTCGTCGGCTACGCCGGTGATCGAGTAGATCATCGTAGTTGCAACCGCCGGCACCTCGCCCTCATTGGTCACCACAAGGGCGATCTTGGTGTTGGTGCCGGTCTGGACTACAATAGAGGGAACGACAATCTCGGCCGCCAGGTCAGGTGCGGTGATCCGCACCGGGTAGACGATGTTGTTGTTCGCGTACGAGATCTCCTCGATCGTCCGGTCCGGGTTCAGTGTCACGTTGACGTTCGTGTTCACCGGCAGGCGATAGTCGCTGGTGTTGATGCCGTAGTCCGAGGCCTTGGCCTCAATGTTGCCGGCAAACGCCTGCTTCGTCGCACCTACGGCGATGCTGCCTGAATAAGTGGTGGACTGGTCTTTGCTCCCGACCGACGCCCTGACCACGATGTCCTCGTCGGTGTGGACGAAGTCTGCGGTGCCCTGGTTCGTGATGTAGAGATAGAGACCGTTGACCGCGATCGAGTCGTCGTGGTTCAGCTTCACCACGTGTGGGGCGGTGACCGACGGGACGAAGTCGGGCAACAGTGCGGTGGTGAGTTTGAAGGTGCCGTCGTAGTACCACAGGTCGGCCTTGATCACCTCGTCGCCCTTGTAGCATACCGCACGGTACGGGACGTAATCGGAGTAGCCGAGGGCGTTCCTCTCGACCATCATCTCGGGCGACGGAGCGGTGAAGGTCAGCGTGACCTGACCGTTCGTATCGGTGTAGCCGGTCAGCACCTGGGCGTACGGGTCAGGATACGCCATCTCCAGGTGCTCGATGTTGAGCGGGCGAACGTCGTCGTCGTATACGTAGTAGTAATCGTTTTCAGCGGCACCACCGAGTAAGAACCCGACCTTGGCGTTGCTGACCGGGTTGCCGTCGTTATCGGTGACGGTGAAGGTCACCGGCACGGCCTCACTTGCCAGAACGTCGTTTTTCACCGCGTAGTGGACGCATACCTGGGGCACATTGAAAGCATACTGCAGCACCGACGAGAACGAAGACGTTATGGGATTTAGAATGCTGGCAGTCGCCTGATATGTCCCGTTTCTGGACGGGGTGATGTTCGTCGTCCACGTGCCGGTGTAGGTAAAGGTGTCGGCGAACTCGGTCCCGAGCGTCTTCCAGGTGAAGTACTGGCTCGCGGTAAACACGCCGCGCTCGACAATCGGGGTGTCGTCGGGCCCAAAGGAGTGGAGCGAGGCCACGTACGATCCGCTGCCCTGGTAGTCGACCTCCATCCACCTGCTCTCGGAGGCCGGACTGATCGTGATCAGGTATGCAGGAGTCTGCTTCTCCCCGGTGATGATACCGGAATCGACCCTGCTGAACGAGTACGAGTCGAACGGGAGAGAACTATCGACACCGCCTGAAACGCTGATGCCGTCGGTGATCAGGATCACGTCCTCGGAGTTCTTCCCGGTGACGTCCAGGGTGAAGGTGCAGGTGCCGTCGGCAGCAGTGGTGTTCTTCTGGACGCCTGCCGAGGTGTAGAGCCGGACCGTCTTTCCGGCGTCATGGGTTACCGCACCGGTGGTGCCGTTGTAGGTGGAGACGTAAGCGGTGAGAGTCGCCTGATCTGCCGGCACCGAGGTGTAGTTGTACTGGTCCCAGGTCGCCGACCAGTTGTAGTCATAGATACCGACATACGTGCTGTCGAGAGCATCGAGGGTGACCGGCACTGTCGGGGTCACGCGGTGGAGGGTCCAGGGGGACATCGAGCCGTAGACGACCGAGATCATGTAGGAATCGTAGCCGTAGAACTCCTCATCCGGATCGACGAACTTGACGACCGCCACATAGCAGTCCTCTGGCATCGTGAAGTTGTAGACACCGATGCCGCTCTTCACCTGCACCGCGCCGACGAACTCTTCAGGACTCATGCCGCCTGCCGCCTCGATCAGGGCGGTGCCGTCGACCGGCATGCCGGCGACGAGCGGACCGCTGAGTTCGGAGGGCAGGGAGAGGATCTGTGTCTCGGTGAAGGCGGTCACGTAGACGTCATAGTCTTTCGAGGTGATCGTGCTCCCACCGTGGGCCTCGGCCATCTGAAGGGCGATGTCGATCGAACTGCCCGAGGGGCAGATCGCCAGTTTGGGCGAGGAGAAGGCCTCGGAGTAGGTTTCGTACGAAAATGAGACGGAACCGGCATCGCGGTCGTCGATCGTGACGTCGATGTCCCAGTCGTCCGGCCTCACGTTTAAGCCCGCAAAGTCGACCGTCGCCGTGACCACACCATCTACCGGTGTCACGCTTTCGTCAAAGAACGTCGTCGTGTAGTTCGCCACCTTCAGCCTGACCGGTTCGGTGTAGGCCGAATAGTCGTAGTCGAGGAGCGGGTAGCGCACCGTAATGGCGCCGTCTACCGGGGCGATGAACGACTGCGACACAAAGAACGGAACGTAGATGTAGTTTGTCCCACTGCCGGACGGGACGTACTTGTAGCGGTAGTCGGACAGGGTGCGGCCCTGCCACGTTGTCTCGGTATAGAAACCTCTGTTTACCGGGATGCTGGTGATGTCGATGGTGGCGTTCGCCATGCCGTCGGCATCGGTCACGCCCGTGGCATAGAAGTAGACCGGGTTATAGTAGTTGTCATAGTAGTAGACCGTGAAGTTCACCGTCTGCCCTTCGATCGGAGCGCCGGCCGTGGTGTTCCAGCAGACGCCGAGCATCTTCACGGTGTTCCGGTCGGTGGAGACGTCATAATACGGCCCGCCGAAGAGTTCGGTGAGGTAGGGCGAGACCGTTGTCCCGTGCAGACCGTCGGTCGCCTCGACCGCACGGTAGGCGCTGATCCGGCCGGCGCCGTAGAGGTTGTTCAGTTCAGGGGTCGCCATCGCCGTGCCGTCCTCCGTGATGTGGACGGCAGAGTCCATCAGGGTCGCCTTGACCTGTGCCGGCGTCAGCGTCTCGTTGCCGGCGAGCATGAGGGCGACGGTGCCCGCCACACCTGGTGTTGCCATCGAGGTGCCGTCCATGACGGCGTACTGATCGTTCGGGTAGGCGGAAAGGATCCCGACACCCGGCGCCATCAGATCAGGCTTGATGTACGGGTTCGCCCGGTTCACCGGCCCGATCGAGCTGAAGCTCGCCCTGAAGTCCATGCAATAGTCGGTGGCGCCGACCGTGATCACGTCCTGTGCCGTGCCCGGCGTGCCGATGGTGCCGGTGCCATAGTAGCCTGAGTTCCCTGCCGCAACCACCGCCACCACGCCGAGGTCGGCGAGGTTGTCCAGGGCCTGTTCGTAGGCGGTGCTGCCGTCCGACTGGTAGGCCGAGGCGATCCGGGCCTCGTCGAGCCAGACTGTCTCGTTGCCGTTGTTGGTGACTTCAAGTGTCCAGAAACCGTTCCAGTTCCCACTGTTGCTGGCGTACGGCGCCTTGAACGTCACCTTGTTCGACTTGTGGTCGAAACCGTCCCAGTCAATGTAACCACCGGTGGAGGCTGCCATGCCGGGGGCGTACAGGGCCATCGAGAGGTTGACAGGTTCGGCTTCATACGGGGAAATCGCCATAGCCCCGCCCATCTGCGGGAGCGTATAGCCGCCGACGACGAACTGGGGATCCGGATAACCAGCCTGACTCGCGGACACCTCGAGGGTCAGGTTGATGGTCTCGCCGGGTTCGACGGAAACGGACGTCTCGTTCACATCCCAGCCATAGCCCCCCACACTGAGGGAGATCACGTCGGCCCCATTCTCGACCGACCACTCGATGCCCTTGAGGATGTTGCTATTAAAGCCGGAACCCGCTGCGTTCAGCACCTTGGCGCCGATCAGGTCGGCTCCGGGTGCGACACCCAGGACGACGTCGTACTCGGCATCATAGTACGAAACCGTCACCTCGCCGCCGGCAGCGGTGCCGGCGCAGTGGGTGCCGTGGCCGTTGTCGTCGTAGGCCGAGGTGTTGTCCCCGTTCACAAAGTCGGCGAAGGCCTTCACACGGTCACCGAATGCGGGATGCGAACCGGCGATGCCCGTATCCACGACGGCGATCGTCACGCCGTCACCCTGGTTCCCGGCGTCCCATACAGCCGGGACTTCGATCCAGTCGATGTTCCAGGGGAGCAGGAACTCGTCGCCGCTCCTTGTGTACTGGGCATCAACGGTATCGGAAACCTCATAGACCGGGTCGTCCACCTGGATCCACATATCGGGCTCCACATGGTCGACACCGGGCAGGAGGGCGATCTGCTCAATGGTCTGCTCGTCCGCCTCGATCCTGATCGCGTTCACGATCCAGAACTGCTCGGCAGATTGCGCAGCGGCGCTATCGATCACACCGATGGATGAGAGCACGGAAGCCTGGCTGGAGGCTGCCTGTGCCTGCATCATTGCAGACGATGTGCCGCTGTCCGGCTGGTCCTTGAGCACCACGATATACGGCATCCTGTCGTCTGTTCCGACAACGGATCCGCCAGGTGCTCCGGCGGCTGCAAAGCCGACCAGAACCAGCAATATAAGAATAGTCAGAATACTCCGCGAAGTAACGCGCGTCAACAATACCACCTCTGGGGATAGATAGATAAATGCCCCATTTGTGATTTAAATATTCCGGATTCAGGGAGATTTGTCAAATCGAAAATAATATATAACAGCATATTTCAAATTCGTGCGCCCGAAAAAACGGAAGAGATCCATCCCGGCAGCCCATAAAAGAGATATAGTTTCCACAAAGAGTAGTGAGCATGAAAGAGCCCAGAATATGGCGGTTGTTGCTGATGACCCTCGGCCTCATCGCGGTGATCGCCCCGATCGCCGCAGCGACCGTCACCATCACGCCGGACACGATTCAGGAAGGCACACCGATCACCGTCTCGGTTGAAAACCTCGCCGACGAGAGTACCTTTATGATCAGGGTCGAGGCGTCGATCCCCCTCGACGACAGTGGAAAATTCTCCCTGAGCACCAATAACCTCCAGATGCCCTTCGCCCTCAAAAGCGGCACAACCGCCATCCGAGCCGAAAACGTGGAGGCGGCGAACTTCAGCGCGCGGATGGGCGGCAGGGCCGTGACCATATTCGGCGATGCTGAAGATGGTGTCGTGACCATAAACCAGCCCGGAGACATCCCGCAGGGGCTCATATCCTATATCACTCTCGAAGGATCGGGCGCCGCCGGAGCCGAGGCCGTTACAGCCTCCATGGATCTCAGCGGCAAGAAGGTCGGCGCCACCGATGCGGACGTCACCTTCACCGTGACCGGCTTCAACGGTGGCAGCGTCAACGTGAAGATCTACGTGGACGGAAGCCTCGTCGCCACCGTCCCTGCAACCACACCCACAACCACGACCACTTCATCGGGCAGCTCGTCATCGGGCGGGGCGACCACAACCACGACCGCTGCTGGGGAGACCGAAACCATCTCGTCCCTCGACGGCATGGCAACGTTGACTTTTGAGAGCGATGCACTCGAAGGTGCGAGCGCCGACGACATCACCATCATGGTGAGCAACAGGGCCGTGCCACTGGAGTGGACGGCAGTAGCCGGACCATTCGCGATCCTGCCCTCCGACGTAACCTTTAACCCCTCTGCGGACTTCAGCATCACGATGACAGAGGAGCAGGCCGACAGCACGGTGCCGTATACCATTCTCGGCTACATCGACGGGAGCTGGAAGGCCCTGCAGAGCAGGATAGACGACGATACCATCACCACAACGATCACCGCGGCAGGAGAATACGCCCTGGTAATGCCCCGTGAAGAAGCGACTGCATCGACGACGGCGGCGACCACCACCCCGGTCGAAACGACAACGACCACAACCGCAGAGACCACCGGCGCCCCCACGACGACTCCTGCAGCGTCGCCCCTTCCCCTCCTGTGCGTCATCGGGGGACTTGCAGTCGCCGGGCTGTTGTACAGAAAACGGCCCTGAATATTTTTTCGGTTACCATGAGCGAAGATAAACCCGTGATCGTCGAGGCCCTCGAACCCGGGGCCATACCAAAGGACCTCGTCATCATCGCCCTCTGGACAGCGGCAACCATTCTCTGCGTCTATGTCCCGGTGCTCAACACCAGCGTTCTGCGGGTGATCTTCGGCCTGCCCGTGGTCCTTTTCATACCGGGGTATGCCCTGATCGCGGCCCTGTTTCCGGCAAAAGACGATCTCGACGGCATCGAACGATTCGCCCTCTCCTTCGGCCTTTCCATCGCCGTCGTTCCCCTGATCGGACTCGCCCTCAACTACACCCCGTGGGGGATCAGGCTCGATCCCATTCTCACCTCCCTCGTCATCTTCACTTTCGCGATGCTCGCCGTCGCCCACTGGCGGCGGATCCTGCTCCCACCCGAACAGCGTTTTTCCGTTCCTTTTGCCGGCATGGCCGCGGAGGCTCGATCAGAACTCTTTCCTCAGGAGCAGTCCAGACTCGATCGGGCGCTCTCACTCATCCTGATCGTCTCAATCCTCGCCGCCGTCGCAACAACGGTCTACGTGATCGTCGTCCCGAAAGAGGGGGAGCACTTCACCGAGTTCTACATCCTCGGATCGGGGGGAAAGGCCGCCGATTATCCGACCGACTTTTTCGCCGGGACAAACCAGTCCCTGATCATCGGCGTCGGCAACCACGAGTACAGAAACGTCACCTACACCGTGGAGGTGCTACTCACAAACCAGACCTTCGATACGACGACGAACATCTCCTCGGCGAACGCGATGGAGCGTATCGGAAGGTTCGCCCTGGAAATCCCCCACAACAAGACGGTCGAAGAGCCGTACTCCTTCACGGTCGACCGTACCGACATGAACCGTCTCCAGTTCCTTCTTTTCAACGAGACCGTCCCGGCCGACGACGTCTGGGGTCAGGACCGGATCAACGCCAGTTACCGGGACCTCCACCTCTGGATCAGGGTCAGGCCGCCCGTTCAATAATGATCTGCAGACCGTCCCCCGAGGGAGCCGCCGAGGCGATCCTGCAGGGGGCGGCGAGGCCCTCGGCGGCGACGCAGGCAGCAAGGCTGCAGATCGGGCACCCGACCATGGTGCAGCATTTCGGTGAGGCTTTTCGGACCGCCAGACATCCTTCGAGGAGCGTAAAATTTCTGAGATCGACGATGAGGTTTTCACCCTCAAACCGGGCGGTCACCGGTCCGGCCACCTCGAGCACCCCTCCGAAGATCTCGGCGATCGCCTCGCAGAGCTGGTCCCGGTCCGACGGTATCTCAAGAGAGCAGGACCGTTTGAGGTGACCGATCAGGGGAGCCGCTAGGGGGGTCATGACGACGGCATCGCCGTCGACCGACGTCACATAGGAGTATCCAGGAGGGAGAGAGGCCGGCACCCCAACACCCGCCGGCACCACCTCGACGAGGACGCCGTCCTCGCCCGGGGGCATAAAGAGCGCGTCGCCCTGGACACCGAGGTCTGCGATGAGGGTGGCGATGCCCACCGTTCCCTGAACCGGGAGCAGGGCGGCGACGGTCGGGTCCATCGGCTCGCCCTTGTACAGGGCGAGGAGAAAAACACCGGCGATAAAGGAGCCGAACCCTGCAAGGACAAGGGTGGCGCTCGTAAGGTCGCCCCGGCCGGTCAGGGCAGCGGTGACGAGGGCAGCGGCAGCCCCGCCAAGGAGGAGAAACGCTGCAAGATACGTGTCATTCAGGTCGGATAACTTCATTGTTCACCTTTTTGTGAGATCCATACAAGCCTGTACCAGAACACCATCAGTCCGCCCGCACCGACAAGGCCGGCGGCGAGAAGAAGCACAAGGGGAAGAGGGACGTGCCGCAGCCCGGCAAGGGGGACGAGAAGAAGGACCGCGGCCACGGCGAAGAGAGCATATGTCCGGCCGTCGCGTCGGGACTTCAGGAAGCCGAGATCGTCCTCCACCCCCACGAGAAGGAGGAGCATGACAGCCACCGACCAGAAAATCGACGATAGACCGGCAGCGACAGCGACGAGAGAACCCGCACAGAGGAGGAAGAACCACCGCCCTTCACGGTGGCGGGAAAGCAGAAACACCGCACCAAATACGACGACTGCAGCGACACCTGCAACGCCGGAAGTGCCGGAGAGTGCCGACGCCAGACCGGCCAACACCACCGCCAGAGCCGGGTAGCGCTCGTCCACTCAGATCTCCTCCACTGCGGTGATTTCATGGGCCGCCAGCATCCGCCCGACCGTCCCCACGCCCGAGGCGCCAAGGGCATGTACGGCGATCGGGACTCCCTGCTTCTGGGCCTCCAGGACGATCTGGACGATGTGGCTCAGGTCCCCCATGGCCGTTGTGTACAGGAGGACCGAGGCGGCACCGGACGACCGCATCGCCAGCGCAACCTGTTGTCTGAACATGATAGGGCCTCCACCCCCGCCGAAGGCGGATATAATTCTGGAAAGCTGCTCTCTAAACGGATCAGAGCGTTCGACCTCGCGGTTTATAGCTCGGATCCGTGCCCTCGCCACCGCCGGATCAAGATACCTGAAAAGATGGGCGAAGCGTTCGACCGGATGGATCCCGGCAAGAGTTTCGAAGAGTTCTTTCTCGCCTGCACCCGGCGAGATGTATGAAATCACATCTCCTCCGGACGAGATCAGAAGCGGACACGACCCGAATTTTGTGAACGATCCCTGCACCGCGCTGTTCACCTCCAGAGAGTAGCGGTCAAAGGCTTCCCTTTCCAGGGTGTCGCGACAGTCAGGCAGATCAACAATGATAAACGGCATCCCCCCCGAGAGCCCTTCCACCTCCCTGACATACATCTTCCCGTACTTTGCAGAAATCTTCCAGTCCACCATTTCCAGACTGTCACCGGTGATGTATTCCCGGTAGCCGCGGGTCTCCTGTCCCCTGAGAAGGCGCAAAGCCCCCCCCTCTTCATCACCAGATCCCGAACCCTTTCCGCCGCCCGCCAGAGGCCGACTCTGCGGCGTGACCCGGAGAGCCGGATGTTTCAGAGCAGGCTTTTTCAGAGAGAGAGAGGCCGAGAAAAAGGGATCGCCTGCCGCGATCCTGATCCCGCCAAAAGACGTGTCACCCGCTGCCATAATCCTGAACGAATGCCTGATGACAACACGACCTGGCCCCACACGCCTGACCGTCTGCACGCTGCCGGCCACAGCAACCGCCGGGATCAGGTCTTCCAGGTCCACGGAAAGACCTGATCCAGGGTCGTAAGAGACGGTCGTCTCCACCCCGAGCAGCGAGCCCTGCCGGATAATCCGCTTGCCGACAGCCCGTTCTACCGAAAGCGTGGCGACAAGGCGGGAGAAATCCTGAAAAAATACTGCTCCTCTGAAGAGGAGGAAGAAAAGAACCGCACCCGCGGCCAGAAGCCCTGCGAGATCATCGAAAATGAGGGCATATGCAGCAAGAGCGACGGCAAGGACAGCCACACCCTCGGCCGCAGGGCTGGGTTTCACAGATCAGGACACCTCGACGGAGTTCAGGATCTCCTGGATGACCGCGTCCACCGAGATCTGCCCGATGATCGCATCCCGCTCCATGAGGAGGCGGTGGCGGAGTGCGGGCATGGCAAGATCCTTGACATCGTCCGGGATGACATAGGACCTGCCGTCCATGGCGGCGCGGGCTTTTGCACCCCGCAGGAGGGCAAGCGATGCACGTGAACTCGCCCCGAGACGGACGTCACCGTGGGACCGCGTCGCCGCAACGAGATCGGCAATATACCTGAGCACCGCCTCATCGGCATGGACCTGACGAACGATGCCGATCATCTCCCCGACGTCCTCAGGACTCAGCAGGGGGGGGAGGGAATCCTCAAAATCATCCCAGCTCAGCCCGCCGGAGTTGTCTCGCCTGATGATTTCAAGTTCTTCATCGACCTTGAGATGTTCGAGCGGGATGCTGTACATAAAACGGTCCCGCTGGGCCTCCACCAGGGAGAACGTCCCCTCGAACTCGTAGGGGTTCTGGGTCGCAATGACGAAGAACGGTTTCGGGAGCGGATAGGTGTTCCCGTCGATCGTTGCCTGCTGCTCGCTCATCGACTCAAGGAGTGCCGACTGGGTCTTCGGCGTCAGCCGGTTGATCTCGTCGACAAGAACGAAGTTCGAGAATATCGGCCCCTTCTGGAGGACGAACTGTCCTTCATTGGCGACATAGATGCGGACGCCGATGATGTCGGCAGGCTGCACATCCACCGCACCCTGGATCCTTTTAAAGGAGTACGAAAGGAGTTTTGCCATGATCTTCGAGACCGTGGTCTTTGCCGTCCCGGGAACGCCCTCGATGAGAACCGGACCGCTTGAGAGGACTCCTGTGAAGATCAACTCTATCAAAGGCTTGTTCCCGACCACAAACCGTTGCGTGGTCTCCAGCACCTCATGATAGGCATCGGCAATGTAACTTACATCGAGATCCGTCGCATCCATTTCATTTACCTAATGATCCTCTTTCTAAAAAAATATGCAGCCGCACCGATAAAGAGTCCGGCAACGGCGATCTGAAGAAGGGGATACTCCTTAACCAGGCGAACGCCTCCGGTCAGGGCTCCTGCGGACGACGTACGGCTCCATCCCTGATCGACCAGCAGCACAGGGCGCAGGGAGAGGAGATCTTCGATGAACTGCCGGTTGTCACCGGCGATCCCCGACATGGCGTTGAGAAAGATGCCGGGATCGCCGACGACGATCACCTCGCCGCCACCGACCTCGTCGCTGACGCAGATCGGGTATCGGCCCACGACCTCGTCGCCGTCGATCCTCCCGTTTCCGTTTCCGTCCACCCATGAGAGAAGAGAGGTCTGCAGGAGCGTTGTGCCGCCCTGCAATGCGGCAGGACGGTTAAAGAGGACCGATGATACGTTGTCGACCAGACTGTGATTTTCCGCACGATAACCCTTCACCGCCGCTCCGTCGGCATAGTCACGATCGACCGAGGTGAGGTTGCCGGGCAGGATGGTGACGTCCGACCCGATGGCGGCGAGAAGTTCGTTGCCGCTCCCGAAATCGTCACAGAGGACGACGGTGTTGTTCCGCGCCAAAAACGCCCGGTATGCTGCGACGCGCTCCGCTCCAGGAGATCCCTGCGGGGCGATGATGAGGAGAACGGCGTCGTCGTAGCCGCTAAGATCGGCCGACCTCTCCACCTCGTGCGCACCGTGCTCCTCAAGGAGCGAAAAGAACGAGGAGGTGCCGTTCCACTGGATGTTGTACCGGCTGTAATCGTCGTAGGTGGTGAAGAGGTGAACACCTGCAGCCAGGGCGAGAACAATGATCACGGCGGCTGCAGCGACGAAGCGGGCCTGCATCAGGCATCACCCGGATAGACGAAGAGCCCGGAGACATCGGAGAGCCCGCAAAACCGCGCGAGATATTCTTTGTGCACGGCCGCCGGATCAAGCCCGGCGCAACGGTCGGGGTGGAGCCAGCATGCAATGTAGGCGAGGCCGACGACGTACTGCGGCCCTTCGAGAATGCTGGCGTGGATCAGATAGACCCTTCCCTCTTTCTCCGCAGGGAGGGCGCTCCAGCCGGGGCGCTCGCCGATGGCGCTCCTGACCTCGATGAACCTGAGTGGGATACGGTCGCCGATACCGCCGAAGGCACAGGGGTCGCGTCCAACCAGTTTGATAACGACCTCAGGGGCGGCGGCGGCCACCGCTTCATTGTCAACCCCGGTCAGCCCGAAGCCCTCAGGAACCGGTCTGCCCCCGGCGAGACGGACGAGGTCACCGGCAGGTGTCCCGCTTTCACAGGCGATATACGCGGAGAAATTCTCCACATAAACGGCAGGCATCTGGTCTTCAGGCAATCCGTCAAGGCGGGCACACACCGCCCCCTCCAGTTCATCGAGAAAACGACAGAGTTCTTCGGCACCTTCCCTACAGCCGAAGAGAGAACCGAACGTCAGGGCCTCGTTGCGGACGGAAGCAGGGGAGGTGCAGGAGAATCGAAGGACCGGAATGCCGAGAGCAGAAGAGGCATCCGCTGCGAGATCCCCGGCAGAGCCGGCAGGAACAATGACGACGTCGGGAGAGAGCGAGGCGAGGGCTGCGACGTCGGGGTTCTCAAGGCCCCCGATCGATCTGCATTCAGTGAGATCCGGGAAGAACTCCCGGTCCATAAGAGTCGAGCGATCGACCCCCCGCACATAACCCATCGGGTAGCCAATCGCACGCATCGTCTCTAGGATCTGCGGGGACATGACGACAGCGGCCCGTACCGGTCGCTCGAAGACGACGGTCCTGCCTTCGGCATCGGTGCATGCCCACGGAGCGCCGTCCCATTGGTGGTAGATATACGAGGCGTCAGAGAGATCGGCAAGAGACTGGGCAGGGCCGGTGCCGTTCCGATAGGTGACGTCGAGGTACGAAAAAATCGCCTTTACCATCTCGCCCTCGGAAAGTTTGTTGTTGCCGTCGGTGTCACACGGGATCCCGGCCATGCAGGGCACTGCGAGCAGCAGGCAAAGAACGACTGCAATCGCAACCTTCATTCAGATCGCCTCCCGGAAAAAAGGACGACCGTGAGAGCAAATAGGGAGTACATCACCGAAAAACCCGGCGTAGCTGCAGGGGTCGGCGCAGTCTCCGTCTCCGACGGTTCAGTCGTGGTGGTGGAGATCCATGTCGGCGTCACGGTGCCGTTCTCACCGGCCGTGAAATCCTCCCAGAAACCGGTGATCACCCCGTCCCCCGCCGCCGGCGCACGGAGACGGTAACTGACCCTATCGTCGTCGAGGAGGGCGAAGGAGACCTGCCGGTCGGCGACCGACACACGCCCGGGAGGGTGAGTGGAGGAGACAAACACAAAACCGTCCGGTATATTCTCGACAATCCCACCGACCGCTATGCCGCTCACATTGAGGGTGACGACAAAATCTCCGCCCGGCAGGGGGGTGCCGATGATCGTCCGTTCAGGCGCCGCAAGGACCGGTGCGGATAACATTGCCAGAAGAAGACAGGAGATGATGAGAACACCGGGCTTCATTCATCAGTGATGTGAGGGCCCGGCGCACATATATCTTCTCTCAGGAGATGCAGAGGGGTTCTGGCAAGAATATCTGCCAGAGATGGACATTCGTCATGGTCTGCACGGACCATCCCGGCGAAAAGTGACTGAGGAAGAAGCGGACCGAACTTCCAGTCTTCAGGAGCCGGCAGAGGGAGAGAATCTGCGATCTCTGCCGCGCTCCATCCCTGCACCGCACCGATGGCCCCTCTGACCTCCTCCACCGGGTCAGGGCCGGTCACATCCGCAACGAGGAGCCAGAGGTCCGAGAACCGGATCTTTGGTCCTGTTCCAAGCGCTTTTTCGAGAAGGACGGCGAGTGCCCGGTTGAACCGACCCCCATGACAGGAAAGAACGAAAATCCCTTCTTCCCTATCCCTGACCAGAAAACCCTCCGGGGGGATACTGGCTCCGATCTCCTCTGCAACGCCCCGGATCGCCGCCTGTTCCCGCGTCCCGAGGGGCAGTGATGAAGAGCCGCGGGAGAGAACACGCTGCACGGCGCGGGCAACCGCCGGGCTCATCGGGGCACCGGTGCCTGACCAGAAAGGGCGACGGTCAGAGGCGGCCGGCCTTCCGCCCTCGGGAACCACGGTGGCAATCCGGTGGTCGCCGTCGAGGGCGATGATCCGCCACCGCCGGCCTCCGAGGGTGCAGACCGTTCCGACCCCGCCGGCAACAAACCTGGGGTCGAGGTCTCCGGCCTCCTCACCTTCGGGCGTGAGGGCGCGGAAGGCCCCGGCACCCGCAAAGACCGAGAGAAGGTCGCGCCCATGGACGCGGGCGACCGTGCGTTCGGCTTCCGGCCCGAGCATCAAAAAGCCGCCGTCCGCGGAGAGATAGCCTTCTGCAAGAAGGTGATCGATGATCGTCCCTGCGTCCTCCTGCTCGAACCCTGCGAAGGCGGCACAGGAAAGAAGAGAGGAGGTCACCGCCCGCCGCGGCGCCCGGCGCTCCTTCAGGAGCGTGAGGAGGAGTTGCTGGACGAAGACCGTGTACGGCAGAACCGGGGGGCGCAGGGGCTCAACCTCGCGGCGCATCGCAGCCTCGACGGTCGCTACAGCCACAAGGAGTTCGAGAGAATCCGAGAGTACGAAGGACATCCTTGCAGGCGAGCCGCGTCTCCCGGTTCGCCCGAGTCTCTGGAGAAACGACGAGACCGAAGGCGGCGGACCCACCTGGACCACACGGTCGAGACCGTCGATGTCGATGCCGAGCTCGAGGGTGCTGGTGCAGATCACACAGGCGGAACCGGGGCCGGAAAGCGACTCCTCCGCAGCCTTTCTTGCGGCGGCTGAGAGAGAGGAGTGATGGACCGAAAGGGTGTCGACCATCCCCGTGAGTGTGGAAGAGAGCGCTTCGGCCTCGCTCCTGCTCCTGACAAAGACGAGGGCGCGCTGGCCTGAAACCAGCCGCGCAACGGCCCCTGCCCGCCCGGGTTTATCCGCAAGGACAAAAGAAAACTGTTTTTTGCCCGGCGGAGAGGGGACGGCGACGAGACGCCCACGGCGGCCCGGCCCGGAAAGCCATGCCAGAATATCCCGGGGGTTCCCAAGGGTCGCAGAGAGACCGATGCGCCGGAGAGAACGTCCTGCCGCACGATCGAGGTGGTCAAGAAGACAGCGGAGCTGCACCCCCCGCAGGTCTCCGGCAAAGGCATGGACCTCGTCGACGATGACGAAACGCAGATTTCGCAGGTCATACCCGAGGGCAGGATCGAGAAGGATCACTTCAAGAGACTCGGGAGTCGTGAGAAGAATATGCGGCGGGTCGCCACCCCCCCAGGAGCGCTCGCCTTTCGGGACGTCGCCATGCCATTTCTGTACCGAAAGCCCTGCCGGGGTACAGATAGAAAGCATCCGCTCTTCCTGATCATTGATCAGAGCCTTGAGAGGTGAGAGGCAGATACAGCTGACACCCGGGAGGCCGCCCTTTAAGACGGCATCGATCACCGGGATGAGCGCCGCTTCGGTCTTGCCCCCCGCCGTTCCCGCGACCACGAGGAGATCGTTTCCGTCGGCCGCGGCCAGGGCCGCCTCCTCCTGTACAGGCCGCAGGTTGTCCCATCCGAGACGATGGGCAAGCACACCCTGCAATGTCGGGTGAAGGGATGCAAAGACGCCTGACACAGAAGAACATTCGGCATTCGGATTTAATTAAGTTGCACCGTTTGAGAAAATTATAAATACTAGAACCCAAAGGCATATCCATGCCTCTCAGCACAGAACAGGCGCAGCCGATCATTCCCGGCGTGGCACCACTCACCCGTCGGGAGATCATGAACCTGCTCCCGCAGGTGCCGGGATGGTCGCTTGAGAACGGGAAGTTGAAGAGACGGTTCTCCTTCGGATCGGTAGGAGAGGCGGCTGCCTTTATCACCCAGGTGATCACCCTCGGCGCGGAGAGTGCGGATCATTACCCGGACATCTGCCTCACCAGGTACCGGCATGTGGACGTATTCTGGTACACGCACGCCTCCGGCGGTCTGACCAGAACCGATTTTGTGCTCGCCGCAAAACTCGGAGAACTGAACGGGGGGAGAAAATTATTCAGATAGACAGAACGCTTTCCTCACCTGAGATCGAAGGGAGTCGCGGGGCAGTGCGCCGGTAAGCCTTCCGACCGGCCTGCCGTTTGCAAAGAAAATCAGCGTCGGTATCACCTCGATCCCAAACGAAGATGCAGTTTTCGGATTTTCGTCGACATTGCATTTCCCGAAGACAACCCGACCGGCGAACTCCCGGGCAAGGGCCTCGATCTCTGGGGCGACCCTCCGGCAGGGGCCGCACCACTCGGCCCAGAAATCCACGACAAGATAGCGATGATCGGTGAGGGCACCGGCAAAACCATGGTCCGATATCTCGATCACACCTTTTTTCATGGCCGCAAGCTGCGACGCCAGTTCCAGCCGTTTTCTCTCCCGGATCCTTTCGAGTTCATCATCCATGCATGGGGTGAAACGAGGGGAATTATCTAGGTATCCATCAGGAAACAGGGAAACTATATACCCTTGAAACAACCAGTTATATATCCAGCAAAGCGAGGTGGGGTAGTCAGGAAATCCCGACGGGCTCATAACCCGTAGACCGATGGTTCAAATCCATCCCTCGCTACTATTCTGCGTTTTTTCTGCATATTTTTTCGATGGAACTGTATGGAGCAGGAGAATATATTCTCCCGATAAGAGCCAAAACATTCGATTCTGAAGCAACCAGGGCGCGCAAGTAAGGCAGAGATCAGAAACCAGGCAAAAAGAGAATAATTAAGGGCCACTCCACAACGAATACCCCGGAATTCCGGGAAACCGCCCGGAGCAGGGTTTCACGCAGACCCCGCACCCATACCCCGTGAACGAAACATGAGATCCTTATATATGCGAGAACGGACACACATTATAAACAGCGAAGCGAGGTGGGGTAGTCAGGAAATCCCGACGGGCTCATAACCCGTAGACCGATGGTTCAAATCCATCCCTCGCTACTATTCTTCTTCCGGATTCTTTTTAGCCCCTGTTCAAATCATCCTGCCCCACGCCCGGATCCCAGGTCGGCGAGTATACCACCATAGACGGTCACGCAAACGAGTGATCGGATCCGGTATCATGACGGAGGATCTCCCTCGAACCGGTTCCGGCAAGCAACCGGGTTACAGGGAGAGAACGGGTATCGCCATCTTCGGATTCTTCTTGAAAACAGTCCGGAAACAGGCTCACGCCATAGGTGCGAGGGCGCGAACGTATGAGGGGGTACGGGATCAGGAGATACAGTACTTCACTTATTCTGGCGCCTGGAATCAAACGATGCGGCTTCTCGCGACGCTTCAGAGAGGAGGCGGTAGCACCCGGACACCGGACTTCGCGCCCTATAGCGCCCGGAGCGTGAGTTGACGGCGGGGCAGTAACAAAGTCTCACGCCATAGGACGCGAAGGGAAGTCGGCGATTTGACCTCCAGAGAGCTTCCTCAAAAACTTAACGAAGTAATGAGATAGCAAATTATCATTCGGCCGCCCCGACAACAGGGCCGAAACGCCTTCGGAATCGCAAAGGTCGGGCCACCGGAGAGGGAAAAAAAAGGAGAAAAAGTTCAGTCCACGTTCAGACGCATCTGGACGCTTCCTTTCTGATACTCGACACACCGTGCGTCGCAACACTCCCCCGGCACTTCGACCGGGTACTTCCCGGTGAGGCAGGCGGTGCAGAGGTTGCCGATGTCGATCCCGATCGCGTCCACCATCTTGCAGAGAGGAATGTGATAGAGCGAATCGGCATGGATCAGATCCCTCACCTCCTCGGTGCACCGCGAACTTGCGATCAGTTCGGTGCGGGTCGGGAAGTCCACACCGAGATAACACGGAGCGACGATCGGAGGAGATCCCACCCGGAGGTGGACCTTACGTGCCCCGGCATCCCGGACGATATCGATAAGCCGACGCGAGGTCGTACCCCTGACCACCGAGTCGTCGACGAGAACGACGGACTTGTTTTCAAGGTGTTTTTTGATCGGGTTGAGTTTGATCCGCACGGCGTTTTCACGCATCTGCTGGTTGGGCATGATGAACGTCCGACCCATGTAACGGTTCTTCATCAGCCCTTCGAGATAGGGGGTGCCGGACGCCTGCGAGTAGCCGATGGCGTATGCCGTCCCGGAGTCGGGCACGGGCGCCACCATGTCGGCGTCCATCGGCGCACCCTGGTACAGTTCCTCGCCGATCTTCCGCCGGGCGTCGTAAACGAGCGTGCCGTCGATGACCGAGTCGGCCCGTGCAAAATAGACGAACTCGAACATGCAGTGCGCCCGCCGGTCGGAAATAGCGATCTGCGTCGAACTGATCCCGTTTTCCGTGATCCTGACCAGCTCTCCGGGTTCAACGTCCCGCAGCAGGGTGCCGTTCAGGGCGTCGATCGCCACGCTCTCCGATGCCACAATGTGGCCGGACGGTGTCCTGCCGATACACAGGGGCTTGATCCCGAGCGGATCGCGGAAGGCGTACAGCGTGTCGTCCAGCGTAAGAACAACCGAGTACGAACCCTGCAACTGCCGCATCGCAACACCCACGGCATCCTCCACCGATCCCGATCGGCGGATCTCATGGGCGATGATTGTAGCGATCACCTCCGAGTCGGTGGTCGTGCAGAAGATCTGCCCGTCCTGCTCATAGCAGGTGCGCAGGGCATTGGTGTTCACCAGATTCCCGTTATGGGCAAGCGAGAGCGTATGCTCCCTGAAGACAAAATTGAACGGCTGGATGTTTTCGGGCAGATTAGCCCCGGTGGTGGGATATCTTACATGCCCGATCCCGACGGTGCCTCTCAACCTTCCGAGTATTTGTTCGTCAAATACCTCGGCCACAAGCCCCCGTCCCTTGTGGACGAAGGGCCTCTGGTCAAAAGTTGATATTCCCGTGCTCTCCTGTCCCCGGTGCTGGAGAGCATACAGGGCATAATACAGCGGGAAAGAGACACCGCCAGCATCCACGATGCCAACGATCCCACACATGCTCAGACCTTAATGCGTTGGAACCTTGGGGCGCTTCGTCGTCCACTTCCAGCTGCTCATCTTCGTGCTGCGCCCGAATCCACAGGCAGAGCAGACCTTGTGTTTTGCATGGAAGGAGAGCTTCCCGCACCTGCGGCAGGTAATGTGACTGTGGTGCTGCCGCTTACCCATTGATGGTGTACCTTTTGACATCTCAATTCACCTGAATTATTCTACTGAAGGAGAGATATAGATAACATTGTCCCCGCGCACGATCAGCGTGCCGCGCTTTTCTGTGGCACCGTCGATCTCTTCCTCAGCCCGATCAAGGACAAGGTTAAGATGGACATCATAGCCCTGCAGGACCCCCCGGATTTCGCGCCCGCCCTTCAAAGAAATGATAACGGGCTGGCCGTTGAGCACCTGATCAAGAATCTCCAGTGGTCTTTTCGTCATGGCAATTACCTTTAGGACCTCTTCAAGAGTACCATACATGAGCGTGGAATCTACTTAAACATACCGCGGCGAACGATTTAAAGAAGAATAAAAGCAAATCATACTGGAGAATGGACAAAATAGTGGTTAAAAAACGGCACACGATCAAGAGGTCGGAGGGTTCGCGCGTCCAGAAAGCGCTCGCAGAGGAAATCGGAGCTGCAGAAGAACTTTTCCGAACAAAAAACCTCGAAGTGGTCGAGACGAACTCGCCATTCACTCTCTACCTCATCGACAAACGGCCGCTCCTGATGGAAATCGACGACCAGGTCTTCCCGACGGTCAGGGGTGCGGTGGAACGCCCCTTCGAAGAACGGCGGATCACCGTCGATTCCGGAGCGGTGCCGTACGTGATGAACGGCGCCGACATCATGCGCCCCGGTGTGGTAAAAGTGAGCCCGGACGTGAAAAAAGACGCACCATGTGTCATCGCTGAGGAGCGACACGGAAAACCGCTCGCCATCGGCATCTCCCTGTACGATGCCGCGGACCTCCTTGCCATGGAGAAGGGAAAGGTCGTAAAGATGCTCCACCGGGTCGGGGACGACATCTGGAACCTGGAACTCTGAGGACGGATTGGATACCCTTAAATAAATTCCATTCTACAGTTCTTTTCATGGGTAAATTCCTCGACTCCATCATCGGCAAATCTGCTCCGGCGAAGCAGGACAACTATATGGAACTCGATCTCGCCGCATACGAGGGGGCGACCGGAGAGGAACCCGCCTCAATGTACGTCAGGGTCGCACAGGTCGCGGACATCAAGGACACCCCCAAGGTCAAGGACGAGGTCTACAACGGCAACATCGTCATCGTGGACATCTCCCGCCTGAAGCTCGACAAGATTATGTACGAGCGCGTGCTCAAGGACCTGCGGGAGGTCGCCCACGACGTCAACGGCGACATCATCGGCCTTGGAGACCAGCACTATGTGCTCGTAACCCCGATGTCGGTGAAGATCTCCCGGGATAAGATCGGGGGAGTGTAGTGCGAAACGTTCTCCGTGCGCCATGTCCAGCCTGTAAACAGGAGATCGAGTACATCTATCAGACAGAAAATATCCCCTATTTTTCTGAGATCCTCATCGAGAGCGCCACCTGCCCGTGCGGGTGGCGGATGGCCGACGCCTTCATTCTGAAAGAGGGGGTGCCGTCCCGGAGCGAGATGACGGTACAGGGGGAGGACGACCTCTCGGTGCGGGTGATCCGCAGTTCGTCGGGAACCATCGAGATCCCCGAACTCGGCGTCGAGATCAAACCTGGCCCGGCATCGGAGGGATTCATCACGAATGTCGAGGGGGTGCTCGTCCGCATCGACGCCGTCCTGGACACCGCAATCAGGACCGCGGAGGGCGAGGAACTGGAGCGTGCCCGCGAGATTAAAGAGATGATCGAGGCGGTGAAGTGCGGAAGAATGGCCGTCACCCTGATCATCGACGATCCCGCTGGCAACAGCGCCATCATCAGAAACCCCTGCGACGCGGAATCGTAGAATGAAAAACGATTAAAACCGGACATTTTCTTTTTTCGGAGAGCCTTCGTCCAGACAGAATAAAAAAACAAGGGGGCCGGAGCGTACCAGCCCTTCAGTGGAGGCGTACGCCGCGGAGATAGGCCCCGCTCTCCTTCACGACCTCGCCGCAGACCTGTGCATCGGGCACGGCCCTCTGCAGCGCCAGAAGGCTCTCTTCAGGGGCGACAAAGGCATAGCCCATGCCCATATTGAAGGTACGGTACATCTCGCTCCCGGAAAGCCCACCCATCTCCTGTGTCCAGGCCAGGATCTCGGGGACCGGGAGGGGATCGGTGACATCGAAGCCGAGGGGCGAGAGGCGGGTGAAGTTCAGGAGACCGCCACCGGTGACATGGCACATGCCGTGCACCTCGCAGGCGGCCGCGGCGGCGAGGGCCTCCCGGTAGATGCGGGTGGGCGTGAGCAGCGCCTCGCCGACGGTCCGGCCCGAGGGAAGAACTACATCAAACCCGCCGTTTTCGAGGGCGACCTTGCGGGCGAGAGTGTAGCCGTTTGAGTGGGCGCCGGTGGAGGGAACGCCGACGATCAGGTCGCCGGCGACGATCTCGTCACCGGTGACGACGTCAGCCTTTTTCTGTGCGCCGAGACAGGTGCCGGCGAGGTCGAGGCCGGTGACGAGCCCCTTCAGGGTCGCCGTCTCCCCGCCGATGATGTTCATGTTCGCCTGCCGGGCGCCCTCGTTAAGGCCGACGCCGATCTGGCGCATTTTCTCGATCGAAATCCCGTCGGTGGCGATATAATCGACAAAGGCGATCGGTTCGAGGTTCATCACGAAGAGATCGTTCACGTTCATGGCGATGCAGTCGATCCCGACCGTCGTCCAGTCCTGAAGAGCGTCGGCGACGAGCATCTTCGTCCCGACGCCGTCGACGGCGAGAGCCAGCGCCATATCGCCGAACTCGATGAGGCCAGCGAAATGGCCGACCGAACCGAGCATGGGGAAAGTCCCCTCCCGCCGGTAGGTGAGCTGGCGGATGAGGGTTTTTACGCCCTGCGCCTCAAGGTCGATGTCCACGCCGGCGTCGGCATAGCCCGAGCCCTTACTCATCGTCGCATGCCTCCGAAAGCCTGAACTCGTCGTGGAGCAGTTGGAGCGCCCGCCTGCTGTCGTCCTGCCGCACCACAAAGGAGACGTTCACTTCGGACGACCCCTGCGAGATCATCATCACGTTCACCTCCGCTTTGCCGAGCGCCGTAAAGATCCGGCCCGATATACCGGGAGTGCCGGCCATACCTGCGCCGACGACGGCGATCGCCACGACATTCCGGTCTGAGGTGACCTCCCGCACGATCCCGGACTTCACCGGGGCCGCAAGCACTTCGAGGGCTTCCGCAAGGTTCCCTTCGTCGATGATCAGAGAGATGTTCGCCTGCGAGGAGGCCTGCGAGATCATCATCACGTTGATCCCGGCGTCGCCGAGGGCGGTGAAGATCTCCCGCGCCACGCCCGGCCGGCCGATCATCTGGACACCGTTGATGTTGATGAGCGCCACCCGCTCGATGTGGGTGACCGCCTTTACGACCCGTTTCTCTCGGTGCTCCTGCCGCCGGACGATCGTGCCCGGATGATCCGGGTTGAAAGTGTTCTTCACCCGGACGATGATGTCCTTCTCCATCGCGGGCTCGATTGACTTGGGGTGGA
>Ga0209269_1000336_pt1 | contig 48826 bp, 44 predicted proteins | sample MTBAKMMethaMetaG_FD_187455 | JGI IMG/M metagenome (GOLD analysis project Ga0209269, IMG submission 187455) | Enrichment culture microbial communities from Arthur Kill intertidal strait, New Jersey, USA, that are MTBE-degrading - MTBE-AKM (Arthur... | ecosystem: Environmental > Aquatic > Marine >... | reverse complement strand
GTCCTTCGGGTGCGCCTTCCCGGCGAAGATGAACTGGACCTTTCCGGAGCAGATCTCGGTTAGCCGGGAAAGATCCTTGAAAATCATGTCGGCCCGCTTGTATGCCGCTGCCCGGCGGCCGAACCCGATCGTGAGCATTTCCGGGTCGAGTTCCACCCCGGTTTCCTCCAGGACCCTTGCGAAAAGACGCATCTTGGCCGCCTGGTGCGCTTTCCAGACCTCCTCGTCCGGCAGGTGCAGGGCGTGGATCAGGCGGGACGGATCCACCTCCCAGCCGGGGATGGACTTGTCGAACAGTTTCCGGAAGCCCGGGCACGTCCAGGTGCGGGAGTGGACGCCGTTCGTGATGGCTTCGACTCCCGGGAAGTGGAAAATTTCACGGCTGACCTGGGCATGTTTGCGGGATACCCCGTTGACGAACCGGCTGAGGCGGAAACCGAGGTCGGTCATCGAGACTCCGCCGGAACCCATGAGCTTCTGAAGCTGGTCGGCGAAGATCGGGGACAGGACCTGGCGGACCAGGTCCATCGAAAAGTGGTCGTGGCCCGCGGAAACCGGCGTGTGGGTGGTGAAGACCACCTGGTTCTTTATTTTCTCGAGGTCCTCGTATCCCTGCTCCCGCAGAAGCTCGAGCGTAAGGAAGCCGGCATGCCCCTCGTTCAGGTGGAACGTGTTGAGGCGCTTGTAGCCCAGGTCCCTCAGCATCCGGAGGCCCCCGATCCCGAGGATGACTTCCTGCGCCAGCCGGTACCGCTCGTCTCCCCCGTAGAGGCTTCCGGTCAGTGGCCGGTCCTCCGGGTCGTTCTCGTCAAAGTCGGTGTCGAGGAAGTAGACGGGGACGGGAAAGCCGGATGTGCCCACCAGTTCGGTCATCCATGCCCGGACCATGACGGTGCGGTTTCCGACTTTCACGCTGACTTCGTTCGGCAGGAGATAGAGCCCCTGCTCGGGTTTCCATTCCTCGGGCGACTCCTGCTGCCAGCCTTCCGAGTCGATGGTCTGGCGGAAGTACCCCTTCCGGTAGAGCAGGGTGATCCCGGCCATGGGAACCCCGAGGTCGGCCGCGCCTTTCAGGATGTCACCGGCAAGGATGCCGAGTCCTCCCGAATAGGTCGGCAACTCCTGCCGAAGGCCAATTTCCATGGAAAAATAGGCAACCGAACGGAACGACGGGTCCGTTTCCATCATTTTCCTCAACGAATGTCCAATGTTCTTGCCATAGCTCATCAGGGACATGATCAATCCTCCTAAAAGGGGTTCAGCGGGCCTGGGAGAAACCGAGCCGCTCCGCCAGTGCCGCAAGGGCAGGTGCGGCCGGGAAATCCTTCAGGCACAGGATCTTCCAGAAGCTTTCCTGCAAGGGTGCAGCGGGAATCTCTATCGCCAGCCTTTCGGCCCTCTCGAGCGCCTGGAGGGCCGTCTCCAGGGGGGCTTGTGTTTTTTCCCCTGCTGCCTCCTCGAACAGGGTTTCCAATTCCGAGGCGAGACGGGGTGCGAGGAGAGCGAGTTCCGGCTTGAGCCCCATGGAGTGGGCATCCTCCAGGATGGCTTCCAGCAGGGAGTCGGCCTGGAGAAGCGCAATGGCATCGGGGGCGTTCCGCACCGCCTCGTCCAGGGCCTCCTGCATGGAAAAGGCGGCAGAGCAGGCCAGGAAGGGGGGCAGGGGGGCGCCGATGGCGTTAAGCTGGACGATCAGCCGGCGGTTGTCGTCGAGGATTTCCATGGCCTTCCGGAGGGAGTCCGTTTCGGCGCGTCTCGAGCGGGCCCGGGCCAGGCCGTCCCTCAGTTCCGGAGGCAGGGACTCGATTCCCCACGGCCCCAGGGGAAACTCATGCTCGAGAAGCCCGGTGAGTTCTTCCAGGGACGCCCGGTAAAATCGCTGCCGAAGGTTTTCCTTGCCGTTGTTCTCACTGGGCGCCAGGCGGCAGGTGTCGTCCAGGCCCCCGGCGGAAAGGACGGCATGCGAACCGCCCCAGGCCAGTCCCGTGCGCCTGTCCGAGACGGAGGTTTCACCGAACCTCAGGGAGAGTTCCCCTCCCTTCAGGACCTGTTCGCTTTTCGAAACATCGTAGGAATAAAACGACCCTTCCGTGCCCAGTATCGCCGTAGAGGCGGCGATGTCCTCCAGTCTCCTGCTTTCCGGGAGGACCTTCTTCTCTAGGACGGTTTTAGCGTCGGGCAGGTCATGGCGGTTTCCGCGGGCAGCTGCCAGGTCCGAGAGGAAGCGCTTCCCGAGCGGGCTTGAAATGCCCCCGCCCCCGAGCTCCAGTGCACGGAGGGCAAACCTGAGAACGAGACGGGTTTCCAGGCCCGCCACGTCGTTGAAAAACCAGGCGCAGGAGGTGAACATGGCCATTCGGAGCCGCTGGCTTTCCAAAAGGCACAGCACGGACGTCCGATCTTCCGTGTCGAGCCCGTCCAACTGTTCCCTGCGCCACTTGCCTGCCCGGTCGGGCCCGAAGGAGAGGGCGACCGCACCGTTTCTCAGGTCCCAGGGATCCATCCCGAACCGCCGGCATTCCCCCTCGAATCTTTCGTCAAGGCCGTCCCTGAGCCGGTCAAGGGCGTTCCTCAAGGGTTCTCTCCAGCGCTGGTTCCAGCCGGGTTCCCCGCCAGTCCGGCAACCACAGTCGGTTCTCCATCTTTCAATGCCATGTGCGCACGACCAGGAGGTATTCTGGTGGATCCGGGCCTCCCACTCCGGCGGCTGGTTTCGCAGGAAGGTCCCGGGATTCGCCAGGGTGATGCCGGGAACCCCGGAGAGGACGTGGAGGGCCCGCGCGAGGGCCATCTCGCCGAACCGGTGGTGGTGGCCAAAGGTTTCCCCGTCGGTTGCGACGACCAGCATGCGGTTTTCCCCGTCCTCGGGAAGGTTTTTCGCGAGGGCCTCGGCGAACCTGTCCCCGTTGTCGAGGAGGGTCCCGAAGGCCATCTCCCGGGCCAGGGAGTCCTGGTGGAAGAAGATCGCGATTGAACGTCCCGAAGGCAGTTCCACGCGGTACGGGCGAGTTGTGTCCAGCCTGGCGCCCCTTGGGGTCTCGCTCCATTGTCCGCCCGGCGGGCGCACGGCCGAGCACTGGTGGGGGGCCAGGAGGGCAAAACGGATCCCTGCCGCTGCCAGGGCTTCAAGGGAACGCAGGTCCACCGCCATTTCCGGAAGCCACATCCCCTCGGGGGGACGGCCGAAACGAAAACGAAAATCCTGGACGCCCCAGAGGACCTGGGTGCGGATATCACGCTCCGGGGCGAGGGGCAGGATGAGGTGGTGGTAGGCCTGGGCGATGGCGTTTCCCGAACCCGTGGCGGCATATGAAGCCTCGTCGGCTTCCCGAATCCGCTTCTCGACCTGGGGGTGGTTCTCGTACAGCCAGGAGTGCAGGGTGGGTCCCACGTTGAAGCTCAGGGTCCGGAAATTGCTCACGATCCGCCTCAGCCGACCGTCCTCTCCCAGCAGGCGGGCGGAGGCGTTCGGCGCGTAACACTCGGCGGTGATGCGGTGGTTCCAGTCCCGGAAGGGCAAGGCGGAGCGCTCGGGCTGGACGCCTCCCAGCCAGGGATCTTCGCGGTCGGGCTGGTAGAAGTGTGCGTGAATGGCTATGGCCCTCATGGCTGATCCCTCCTTTGCCTTGCGGAAGAAAAGCTGGTTTCCCCTGCTCTCATTATAGGTGAGCATCGGGTAAAGCCGAAGCACCAGGAACGCATTAATTGTTCCGCTGTCCGCTGGCTTTGGATGGCCGACCAGCTGATTGCCGTAGTGGGTTCAGGTCGCTTGCCAGATCCGGCTATTTCTGGTAGAAAGTCCGGGACAATAGTGAATATTTTCTCCGAGCCTGTCCGGCCTGAAGGGAACCTTTCCCGTGGCGGCAGGCCAATGGGTTTTCCTGGGAACGGGGGAGCCTCCCGCTTGGAAAGGAGAACAGCCGGCAAGGCAGGCCGTCTTCCGTACGCGGGGACTGGTCTGCCTTTTTTTTGGCCCCGACCTGGATTGCACTATCGGTGGTGTTTTGTTACGCTATTTACATTCTTAAAAAGACAATGTAATGCGCGTGTATAATGCATCCTTTATAAAGCCTAAGGACCAGGAGAGGAGGAAATGGCAGTGGTCACAGCACTTAGCGAGGTCCCCCAGAAAACGCTGGAGATCCTTGAACCCTGGCGGGGCAGGAAGGGGTTCCTGATTCCCGTTCTCCAGGCGGTGCAGCACGAGTTTGGCTACGTACCGAAGAGCGCGATCGAGATGGTCTCCCGCGAGATGAAGATGCCCACGGCGGAGATCTACGGGGTGGTGACCTTTTACGCGCAGTTCCACCTGAAGCCCCGGGGACGCCACATCATCCGGGTCTGCCGGGGGACGGCCTGCCACGTCAGGGGCAGCCTGAAACTCCTGGACAAGGTCAAGGAGATGCTGAAGGTGGAGGAAAACGGCACCACCGAGGACCTCCGGTACACCCTGGAGCCCGTGGCCTGCCTGGGAGCCTGCGGCCTGGCGCCGGTCATGATGGTCGACGAGGATACCCACGGCCGGCTGGTTCCGGACAAGCTCAAGACGATCCTCGACCAGTACGAGTAGCGGGGGGTGCCACTCTTGAAGATCACGAGTCTTGAGGACCTGAGGAAGATCAAGGCGAGCGCGACGGACCAGACGTCGGCGCGCTCGGAGGGGAAGACGCGCATCATCATCGGCCTGGGGACGTGCGGCATCGCCGCAGGGGCCCGGGCGGTGATGGAGGCGGTCCTGGAAGAACTGGGCAAGCGGGGGCTGAAGGACGTCTCGGTTGAAGGAACGGGCTGTATCGGCATGTGCCAGCAGGAACCTCTGCTGGATGTAATCCGTCCCGGCGAGCCGCGAATCACGTACGGCCGTGTGACGGTGCAGGACGTGCCGCGCATCGTGACGGAACACCTGGTGAACGGCCGGATCGTGGAAGACCGGCTGATCGGCCGGGCGGACTAGGGAGGGAATCGATATGCCGACCTATCGGAGTCACGTTCTGGTCTGCGGAGGCACCGGTTGCGTTTCCAGCGGAAGCCTGAAACTCCAGGAGAACCTGAAGGCCGAGCTTGTGAAGAAAAAGCTCGACAAGGAAATCCTGGTGGTCCAGACGGGCTGCCATGGAATGTGCGAAGCCGGCCCCATCGTGGTGGTCTACCCCGAGGGGACCTTCTATACCCGCGTCCAGCCTGAAGACGCGGCGGAGATCGTGGAGGAGCACCTTTTCAAGGGCCGCGTCGTCAAGCGCCTGCTCCACAGGGAAGAGGTCACGGCCGAAGCGGTCGCCCATTACAACGAACTTCCCTTCTACTCCAAGCAGCACCGGATCACCCTGAAGAACTGCGGGTACATCAACCCCGACAATATCGACGAGTACATCGGTCGTGACGGATACCAGGGGCTGGCCAAGGCTCTCCTGGAGATGACACCGGACGACGTCATCAACGAGATAAAGGCTTCCGGGCTTCGGGGCCGCGGCGGCGGCGGGTTTCCCACGGGAATGAAGTGGGAGTTCTGCAAGAAGTCCGTCAGCGACAAGAAGTACACGATCTGCAACGCCGACGAGGGCGACCCCGGGGCCTTCATGGACCGCTCCCTGCTCGAAGGCGATCCTCATTGCGTCCTCGAGGGCATGGCCATCGGGGCCTACGCCATGGGCGCTGACGAGGGTTACATCTACTGCCGGGCGGAATACCCGCTGGCGATCAAGCGCCTGAAGGCGGCCATCGCACAGGCCGAGTCCTACGGCCTCCTGGGCAAGAACATCATGGGGACGAACTTCTCCTTCGAGCTGCACGTGAAGGAAGGCGCCGGGGCGTTCGTCTGCGGCGAGGAAACGGCCCTCATGGCGTCGATCGAGGGTGAGCGCGGCATGCCGCGCCCGCGTCCGCCGTTCCCGGCGAACAAGGGCCTCTGGGGCAAGCCCTCCAACATCAACAACGTCGAAACCTGGGGCAACGTCCCGCAGATCATTTTCAACGGCGGGGCCTGGTATGCGGCCCTCGGGACGGAGAAGTCCAAGGGAACGAAGGTGTTCGCCCTCACCGGCAAGGTGAAGAACACCGGTCTGGTCGAAGTCCCGATGGGGACGACGATCCGCGAGGTCGTCTTCGACATCGGCGGAGGCATCATCGACGACAAGAAGTTCAAAGCGGTCCAGATCGGCGGGCCGTCCGGCGGATGCCTGACCGAGGAGCACCTCGACCTTCCCATCAGCTACGAGTCTCTTACGGCAGCGGGAGCCATCATGGGCTCCGGCGGCCTGGTCGTTGTCGACGAGGAAACCTGCATGGTCGACCTCGCCAAGTTCTTCCTGGAGTTCACCCAGGCCGAGTCCTGCGGCAAGTGCGTTCCCTGCCGCGAAGGGACCAAGAAGATGCTCGACATCCTAACCCGCATTACGGAGGGTAATGGTAAGCCGGGCGACATCGAGAAGCTCGAGTACCTGGGCACCCAGGTCAAGGAAGCTTCCCTCTGCGGCCTGGGCCAGACGGCTCCCAACCCCGTCCTCACGACGATCCGCTACTTCCGCGACGAGTACGAGGCCCACATTAACGACAAGAAGTGCCCGGCCGGAGCCTGTTTGGCGTTGACCAATTACGTCATCGATCCCGGCAAGTGCATCGGCTGCACCAAGTGCGCCCGGATCTGCCCCGTGGGGGCCATCACGGGCGAGATAAAGAAGCCCCATGTCATCGATACGGAAAAGTGCGTCAAGTGCGGCGCCTGCGCGGAGGCTTGCCCCGTGAAGGCCATCGCCCGGCGCTGACGAGGAGGTCGGGAAGAGATGCAAGGCATCGAAGCGATCATCAACGGCAAAAAGATCGTCGCCGAACCCGGGATGACGATCCTCCAGGCCGCCCGCGCCAATGGAATCCACATTCCCACGCTGTGCGACCACCCGGCCCTGAAGCCTGTGGGGGCCTGCCGGGTCTGCCTGGTGGAAGTGGAAAAGAACCCCAAGCTTTTGACTTCCTGCACGACCCCCCTGAACCCCGGGATGGTCGTCTACACCCATTCGCCCCGCGTGCTGGAAGCCCGGCGGGCTGTCGTCGAACTGATCCTGGTCCGTCATCCGCTCGATTGTTTTTCCTGCCCGAGCAACGGGAAGTGCGAGCTGCAGGACGTGGCCTACGAGCTCGGCATCAAGGAATCCCGTTTCGCGGACGAGGGCGACACCTGCAGGAAGTATGCGCTGGAGGACGCCAATCCCTTCTACGTCCGTGACATGAACAAGTGCATCCTCTGCGGCCGCTGTATCCGCACCTGCGACAGCCTGGCCCAGTACCATGCCATCGACTTCCAGAACCGCGGGATCAAGACGATGGTCCAGCCTCCCGTCGGGAAGGACCTGGAGCACTCCGACTGCACCTTCTGCGGCCAGTGCGTCCAGATGTGCCCGGTGGGCGCCCTTTCGGAGAAGACCTCCCTGGGAGAGGGACGTCCCTGGGAGATGGAATCGGTCAAGACGGTCTGCTCCTACTGCGGGGTGGGCTGCGAGCTGAACATCCAGGTCAACAAGAAGACTGGCCGGATTGCCAACGTGAAGACCGACTACGCTTCGAAGACGGGCCTGAACGAAGGCCGGTGCTGCGTGAAGGGACGGTTTGCCTGGCAGTTCGTCCACAGCGACGAGCGCCTCACGACGCCTCTCATCAGGGAGAACGGCACGTTCCGGGAAGCCAGCTGGGACGAGGCCCTGAACACGGTTGTCGGACGCCTCGGCCACATCAAGGAAGAGCACGGGCACGACACTATCGGGTTCTTCTCATCGGCCCGGTGCACCAACGAGGAAAACTACTTGCTGCAGCGCCTGGCGAGGGAGGTGATCGGCACAAACAACGTTGACCACTGTGCCCATCTCTGACACAGCGCCACAGTCAAAGGTCTCGGTGAGACCTTAGGAAGCGGCGCCATGACCAACGATTTCAAATCCATCAAGCAGGCCGACGTGATGCTCGTCATCGGTTCCAACACGACGGATGCCCACCCGGTCCTCGGCGCGATGATCAAGGAACGCAAGAAGAACGGGGCGAAGCTGATCGTCTGCGATCCCCGAAAGATCGAACTGTCAAAGTACGCCGATGTCTATCTCCGCCAGAAGAGCGGCACGGATGTTGCCCTGGTGAACGGGATGATGCACGTCATCCTCCGGGACAACCTGCACAACGAAGCCTTCATCGCAGAGCGGGTCGAGAACTTCGAGGCCATGAAAGCCATGGTGGCCTCCTACACGCCGGAGAAGGTGAGCGAGCTCACCGGCATTCCCGCCGAACTGGTCGAGCAGGCCGCACGGATCTACGCGACCGGCCCGAACTCCGCCATCTTCTACACGATGGGGATCACGCAGCACGTCACGGGAACGAACAACGTCCGGACCATGGCCAACCTTGCCCTCCTTTGCGGCATGTACGGCCGCCCCGGCACCGGGGTCAACCCGCTGCGGGGCCAGAACAACGTCCAGGGAGCCTGCGACATGGGTTGCCTGCCCGACGTGTTCACCGGTTACCAGAAGGTGGCCAACCCCGAGGCCCGGGAGAAGATGAAGGCTGCCTGGAACGGTGTCGAGATGCCCGCCGGGGCCGGCATGACCGTCGTGAAAATGATGGAAGCCGCCGGAAACGGGGATATCAAGGCCCTGTTCATCATGGGCGAGAATCCCATGGTGACGGATCCCGACTCCCACCACGTGCGGCACTCCCTGGAGAAACTGGACCTGCTGGTCGTCCAGGACATCTTCCTCACCGAAACGGCCCAGCTGGCCGACGTGGTCCTGCCCGCCGCCTGCTGGGGCGAGAAGGACGGCACCTTCACGAACACCTGCCGGGCGGTCCAGAGGGTCCGCAAGGCCGTATCGGCCCCGGGTGAAGCCCGCGCCGACTGGGAGATCCTCACCTCGATCGCCCAGCGCATGGGTGCCCCGTGGACCTTCAGGAGTGCTTCGGAAGTTTTCGATGCCATCACCCAGGTGACCCCGAGCTACGCGGGAATGAGCTTCGCCCGCCTGGAAGAGGGGCCGCTTGCCTGGCCGTGCCCCACGCCGGAGCATCCGGGAACCCCGATTCTCCATACGACGAAGTTCTCTCGCCCCAACGGCAAGGCGTCCTTCTCCCCATGCGAGTGGAAGGCGCCCCACGAGTGGCCTGACGAGGAATACCCGTTCCTGGCCACCACGGGCAGGCTGCTTTACCACTACCATTCCGGCAGCATGACCCGGAGGAGCGCTCCCGGCGAGTTCGTGAAGGAACTCTACGTGGAAGTCCATCCGAAGGATGCGGTTGCTATGAACCTGGCCGAAGGCGACATGGTCCGCGTGACCTCCCGCCGCGGCTCGGTCGAGGGCAGGGCGAAGATCACCGATCGCGTTCCGCCGAAGATGGTGTTCCTGCCGTTCCATTTCGGGGAAGCTTCCGCGAATATCCTCACGGCAGCCGTTGTTGACCCGGATTCCGAGACACCGGGCTTCAAGATCAGCGCCGTGAAGGTCGAAAAGGCCTAAAAACAGAGCCACCAAACAGAACTGGCGGGACCGGGAGGGGTGGAACACCCCCGGTCCCGCCCCTGTAATAAAAAACACAAGGAGGAGTGAAAGGACATGAACTTCAAGACACCCGTGGAACTGGCAAAGGCCGCCTGCGCCGCCGCCAAGACCAAGAGCGCATGGACCGTTCCGCAGATGCTCATCATGGGGATCCTGGCCGGGGCCTACATCGCGTTCGGCGGTTTCCTCAACACCGTTGTCACGCAGGACCTGGCCAAGTTCGCCGGCGTCGGCGTGACGAAATTCCTGGGCGGCGCGGTCTTCTCCGTCGGCCTCATGCTCGTCGTCATCGCCGGCGGTGAGCTTTTCACCGGCAACTGCATGATGCCCCTCGGCGCCCTTTCCGGCTGCGCCCCGATGAGCGGCATCCTGCGCAACTGGTTCTGGGTCTACCTTGCCAACTTCGTTGGTTCGATCCTCGTCGCCGTCATCATCTATCTTTCCGGTCTCGCCACCGGCCCCGTGGGGGTCAATGCCCTCAAGATCGCCGCGGCAAAAATGAGCCTTCCGATGGACCAGGCCTTCTTCAGGGCCATCCTCTGCAACTGGCTCGTCGTTCTTGCCGTCTGGATGAGCATGGCCGCCACCGACATCATCGGCAAGATCTTCGCCATCTTCTTCCCGATCATGGCCTTCGTCGCCTCCGGCTTCGAACACAGCATCGCCAACATGTACTTCATGGCTATCGGGATCTTCGTCAAGGGCAACGAGGCCGTCGTGTCGGCCGCCGAGCTTGCCCCCGACAAGCTGGCCGCCGTCAACTGGGGCGGCTACATGCACAACCTCGTTCCCGTCACCATCGGCAACATGGTGGGCGGCATCCTCTTTGTCGCCGTCTTCTACTACCTGGTCTTCAAGCACAACCTGGAGAAGATGGATTAGGGTGGATCCGAAAGGGAAAACCGGACCGATCGGCGGAAGCGGGATCCTTCCCGCTTCCGCCGTTATTCTAGGGGGCGGCCGGGGACGCCGGATGGGGGGCAACAAGCTTTTCCTGGCGGCTGGAGAGACCCTTCTCATCGAACGGGTCCTTTCACGGGTCACGCCCTGGTTTTCGGAGGTGCTGATCGCCGTGGGGCCCGAAGACGAGGCGCCTCTCGAGATCCTCCTGGCCCCGATTCGCGACCGGTGGCCGCTCCGGGTCGTGGTGGACGAGACTCCCGGGCGCGGGCCCCTGGAGGGCCTTTCAAGGGCCCTGGGTTGCCTGCGGACGGACTGGGCCTTCGCCATCGGCTGCGACATGCCGCTCGTCCAGGAGGCTGTCCTGAGGACCCTGTGGAACGCCCGCACTCCCGAAAGCGATGCCGTTTGCGCCCGGCTCGACGGTTTCCTCGAACCGCTTCATGCGCTTTATTCCACGTCCTGCCTGCCCGCGGCCAGGCGTGCCCTCGCGAGGGGGGAGCGCCGCCTCAAGAGTTTCTACGACGAGGTCAACGTCACCGTCGTAGAAGAAGAGTCCTTCCGGTTCCTCCCGGGCTACCGTCGTTCGTTCGGGGGAGTCAACACCCCCGAAGACCTCCTGCGCCTGCTGAATCCCAGGCTTCCCTAGAACCCGCCGGATCCCGAGACCCGCTCGGGAACGCTGTAGATGTTCATACGCCCTTCACGGGCAAAGCCGATGAGGGTGATCCCTCCGCGTACCGCCGCGTCCACCCCCCCTGCGGTGGCTGCCGAAACGCTGGCCAGAAGGGGGATCCGTGCGCCTATAGCCTTGTAGACCATGTCCGCCGGCAGCCTGCCCGAAACGGCCAGGTAGCAACCGGCGAGGTCGATTCCCTCCAGGAGCGCCCATCCCACGGCCTTGTCCACGGCGTTGTGCCGTCCAACGTCCTCGACCCGGAAACGGGCATGCCCCGAAACGGAGCCCAGCACGGCCACGTGGACGCTTCCGGTTCTCCGGAAAAGCGGGGCCTCGGCAAGCTCGACGATCGCCGCCTGGAGGGTTTCGAAGGGCAGGCTCCATTCGACGGCCAGGGCGCCCGGCCAGTTCTCCCTGACCTGGGATCCTTCCACCATGCGTGTCGAAGCGGTGTGGAGCACTCTCGCTTTCAAGGGAACCCCTTCACGGGCAACCTTCCGGTCGACCCGGACCTTTCCAGGTTCGACGGAAACCGTGGCCACGTCCTCCATGGACAGGATCATCCTCCGGCAGGCCAGGTGGCCCAGGGCCCATTCCTTCTCGCACCCCGGGGTCAGGATCACGGCGGCCTCTTCCCGCCCGTCCAGTTCCAGGACCAGGGGACTCTCCTCCAGCACTTCGTCCGGCCTCCGTTCGAAGGTCCCGTTCGCGTAGGCCCGCACGATTTCGACCCGGCGTATCGCTTCTTCCATGGTGATCCACTCATCCCTTCGACTGGCATGCGATGCCGTATTTGCGGTATAATCATATCGAAAAGTACCCTGCGGTGCCCGTGTTTGTTGGGTGAGTCTTGAGCCAACAGAAAAACAATGGGGAGCCAGGTTCATTCCGGAGGAGAAGGCACCGACAAGGTGCCACCGAATCCAAGGTTTGGTAGGTTCCCATTCCCTCGAGGAGAGGGTCAAGGCTCTCGAAACACGACACTGCGGGGCCTTTTTTGCCCCATCCGGGAGGGGTCTCCTTGAAGCCCGTTCTTCCGCCTTTCTGGCATCCAACCTTTGCACATGCCTTTATCCTCGATTGGGACGGCGTCCTCGCCGAAACCCGCCTCGATTTTTCCTCTATCCGAAACCGCTATTTCCACGGGAAACGTGTGCCTTTGCTCGAAGCCGGCCGGTATCTCCCCGAAGAAACGCGCCAACAACTGGAGAAAGACATCTACGACCTCGAAATGCAGGGCGCTGATGCGGCCGAGCCCGTACCGGGTGCTGTGGCACTCCTGGACTGGCTGGACGACCGGGGAACCCCGTGGGCCGTCGTGTCCCGGAATTGCCGGGATTCCATCGACCTCGCCGCGAAGCGTGCCGGAATCCGTCTGCCCGAGGTTGTCCTGAGCCGTGACGAGGAACCGGTCAAGCCTCATCCCGAGGCCCTGTGGAAAGCTGCCCGGCTGCTGGGGGCGGAGAGTTCCCGATGCGTCATGGTCGGGGATTTCATTTACGACTTTGTCGGGGCCCGAAGAGCGGGAATGCGGGCCCTCCTCGTGCAGAGGGAAGAGCCCGCCTGGCTGGAATGGATCGACAGGGCCTGCCCGACGGTAAGCTCTCTCCTGGAAGAACTCGAATCTCCCATGCCCTGGGTTCCCTGGGAATACCGCCCCGTCGTCGAGCGCAAGGGAACCTCCTGGCTGGAGACGGCCTGGCCCCTGGAGGTCCAGGTTCACCCCGATTGCCCCGACCCGGCCCGCTTCGTCCATAAAGCCGCCGCGCTCGGAGTCGGGCACTTCCTCGTCGAGCCGGGCCTGGGCCTCTCTGTCTCCCGCTGGCAGGAATCCCTGCCCCTGGGGCGCGAATGGCTCGGGCAACCCCTGTTCGAGTCCCTGGAGGCCTTCCTCGCAGGGAGGTTTCCCCTCGCGGTGGTGTCCGAGGGAGCCGGTGGCCGCGAACTCCCGGAAAGAGAAATGGAATCCGCTCTCGGGGAGGTCCTTCGCTAATGGAGGAAAGGCGTCTCTGGGACGACGACCCCGCCCGGGAGGAAACCGCGCTCAGGACCTGGGAGGTTCCCCTCCCCGAGCGCATGAGGCCAAAATCCCTGGATGACTTCGTCGGCCAGGCACATCTCGTGGGTCCCGACGCGCCCCTGCGGCGAGTCCTATCGACAGGGGCCGTTCCCAGCTGTGTCCTTTACGGCCCGCCGGGAGTCGGGAAAACGACCCTGGTCCGGCTGATGGCCGCCGAAACCGGGCGTAGGCTGCTCGAGATCAACGCGGTGACGGCCAAGGTCGCCGAGCTGCGGGACCTCGTCCTGGAGGCCAGGCAGGCAAAATCCCGGGACAAGGGAAAGACGGCGCTTGCCTTCGTCGACGAGATCTACCACTTCAACCGGCAGCAGCAGAACGTGCTCCTTCCCGCCGTAGAAAAGGGAGAGCTTATCCTCGTGGGCACCACCACGGAAAACCCCTTCTTCGAGATCAACAAGACCCTGCTTTCGCGCATGGTCGTCTACGAGATGAAGCCGTTAGCCCAGGAGGACCTTGAAAGTCTGGTCCGAAGGGCCCTGGCTGACGCGGGAAGAGGTCTTGGGAAGCTCGAACTGCAGGCAACGGACGGGGCCGTTGCGATGATCGCTGCAAAAAGCGGTGGAGACGCGCGCCAGGCCCTGATCCGGCTCGATACGGCCGCCAGTTCGGTCGCAGCGGGTGGTGGTTCACTCCTGGACGAGGCGGCGGTCGAGCGGGCGCTGGGGGCGGCAATCCAGCGTTACGACCGGGCGGGGGACGACCACTACGCCGTCATCTCCGCCCTCATCAAGAGTATGCGCGGCTCGGACCCCGATGCCGCGGTCTACTGGCTGGCAAGGCTCCTGGCTGGTGGGGAGGACGTTCGCTTCATCGCCAGGCGTATCCTGATCTTTGCTTCGGAGGACGTGGGGCTGGCGGATCCCCAGGCCATGATGGTCGCCGCGTCTGCCGCCTATGCCTGCGACTTCGTCGGTCTCCCCGAGGCCCAGCTGGTCCTTTCCGAAGCTGTCCTGTACATGGCGACCGCACCGAAGAGCAACAGCGCCACGGGCGCCATCGGGTCCGCGCTTGAGGCCCTGCAGGCCGGAGACCTGCAGGAAGTGCCCGAGAACCTGAAGCCCCGCGGGGAAGGCTACCTTTACCCTCACGACGACCCCAGGCACTGGGTCCCCCAGAAATACCTCAACGAGCCGAGGCGGTTCTACCGTCCCGGTTCCATCGGTTACGAAACGCGGCTGGCCGAGCGGATGAAAAGCTTCTGGAAGCGTTTTTCCAGCGAAGAAGGCTAGAGGGACATCGCCGTGACCCCGGCAACCACCAGGGCAATGCCGGATGCCAGCCGGGGGGTCAGCTTTTCCCTGAGGAAAAGGGCTGCGAAGGCCGCCGAGAAAAAGGGCCTGGCGGAGGCGACGCAGGTTGCCATGTCCACCGTGATGAACTTCTGGCTGTAGGAGAAAAGCAGGTTTCCGATAGTCAGGCCGAGGGCTCCCGCAAGCATGGCCTCTCCGAGGACAAGCGGGGAGGAAACGCGGGGAAACAATTTCCGGTCGCGTACCCAGAAAACGATCCAGGACCCGGCCAGCACGGACACGGATCGCCACCACTCCAGCTGCGGTACGGGAAGGTGCTCCATGAAAAGCTTGTTCGTGACGATCCCGAAAGTCCAGCAGGACATGCAGAGGAAAGCGAAGAGCAAGCCGATGCGGAAATCCCGCGGGGAAACAGAATGGTCCTCTGCCCCTTTCCGGGGGGAGAGAAGAACCAGCCCGGCCACGATGAGGATCGCTGCGCCGAAGACGATGGGGGAGGCCGGCTCCCCGAGGAAAATCCAGGCGGCCGGTACCGCCAGGAGAGGGTAGGCCGAGGTGATCGGGACGCCCAGGGTGACCCCCAGGCGATGGAGGGAAACAAAGTAGAGCAGGTCCCCCGCCACGAGCCAGATGACGCTGGCCGCGAATATCCCAAGGAGCAACGGAAGCGGAGGAGGGGAAAAGGCTCCCTTTCCCATGGTGAAAAAAAGGTAGGCTCCAGCCGTCAGGATGGAGCCTATCGTTCGCGCTGCGCCCAGGGCCGTGTACGAGAACTGGTTGACCCCTCGGCGATAGAGGACCGGGGCAAAAGCCCAGACGATCGCGGAAAGAAGGGCGAGAATGAATCCCGCCAGGAAACCGGAAGGCAAGTAAGCCGGTTATTCCTCGAGCTGCGGAGAAAGCTCGGGGTGCTTGGTGATGTAGTTCAAAAGGGCCTGCTTGGAATTATCCAGGTGCAAACGCATGGCCGCCATGGCCTTCGGGCAATCCCGGGCCAGGAGGGACTCGATGATCTCGACGTGTTCCTGGCAGGTCGCGCTCAGGCGGATATCCTCAATGGAATAATGACGGCAGAGATGGATCAGGTCGGCCACGTTGTCCAGGGTCAGGTTGAGGAAACGGTTCCCGGTAGAATCCCTCAAAAGGGCATGGAAGCGCCGGTCTTCAACGAGGAAGCTGCCGGAATCGCCCTCATCGGAAAAGCGGCTGAACTTATCGAGGAACTTTTCCAGTTCCGGAACGGGAGGGTTCTTGCAGGCATGCTCGATCGCCATGACCTCGAGAGCTGTGCGCAGGTCGTACAGGTCGGAGGCGTCCTTGACGGTGGGCAGCGTGACAAAGGCTCCCCGGCGGGGCACAAGTGTGATCAGGCCGGTCTGGGCCAGCTGGCGGATCGCTTCCCGTACCGGGGTCCGCGAAACGGCGATCCGGTCGGCAAGTTCCACCTCCGACAGCCTCTCCCCCGGAGGGATGATCCCGTCGACGATAGCTTCCTTGATCTTTTCATAGACGATCTGGCGAAGATCGACGTTCCTAGCAGGAGAAAGCGGGTCGTTGAACATCGTGAGATTTCCCCTCTCCACGAAAGAATAGGCCTGTCCGTATGTCCGTATACTATCCTCAAAATACAGTCTGCGTCAAGAAAAACATGGTATTTCACAAGATTTCAAAAAAAAGGACCCCCCGTTCCCGGGAGGTCCTTGCTCGCCAAAAGTCAGGAGTTCTCGCACTCCCGGTTCACCTTGTCGGTCCAGAGGGCCAGGGCGTAAATCGCATCGGAGAGGCGGTTGATGTACGCATAGGCCTTTTCTTCGAGCTGTCCCTCGCGGAAGAGCTTGACCGCTGAGCGCTCGGCCCTTCGGGCCACCGTCCTGGCCTGGTGCAGCGCGGCTCCCGGGACGGAATCCCCCGGCCGGACGAAGTGGAAAGTGGTGCCGACGACCTCCCGTGCACGGCCGATGATCGCCTCCAGGGAAGCCGGGTCCGGTTCGGGAAGTCCGGGGTAAAGGGCCAGGTATCCCATGACCAGGCCCAGGGCAGACTCCAGGTCGAAAAGTTCCCTGCGGATCAAGTCGTCGCAGCAGGTCGCCCGTGCCATTCCCAGGTGGGCCTGGCACTCGTCCAGCGTCCCGTAGGTTTCCACGCGCGGGTGATCCTTGGGAACCCTCTCGTTGTTACCGAGACCGGTCGTTCCCTTGTCGCCGCCCTTGGTTGTGATCCAGGTCTCATCCATCGAGGAGGTCCTCCCTATGTCATCCGTGGCAGTTTTCGCAGCACCCGCCGCAGCTATGCGAATCGCATTCCTGGCCGCCGCTCAGGACGGAGAAGGAAAACCGGAGCATCGCGTCCGCGATCAGGCCGGAGGGCAAGGCCTGGTAGCCCTGTTCCTCCACAAGGACCGTGCGGCAGGTTACGGGGAAACCGGCTTGGTCACTGCAGGTCCGGCAGGGTTCGTGGATCACCTGCAAACCCAGGATCTCGTCCAGGTCCCGCTCGGGCATGTCATCCTCCGGGCAGCTGAACGTCACCCGGTTCTTCATCCTGATGTTTTCCGGGCTCGGATTCTCGAGAAGGGCTTCCTGGAACACGAGCCGGATATCCAGCTTGGCGAGCTTGGGCGCCATCTGCGCGCACAGGCGGCGAAGGGTTTGCCCGGTCTGGGTGGTCGGTTCACAGTGGATCTCCTCAAAAAGATAATGCCGGATAACGATGTCCTTCAAAAAAGAACCCTCCCCTGAAATGATTACCCCTGTCCCCCGAAAAGCTTCTCTTCCGGAACCTCGACGAAAACCGCTTTTGCCTCGACGCAGGGTTTCCCCTCACTATCCCGGATCACAGCCTGTGTATGGGACTTTTTCCCATCCTGTCTCGTCAGCTCGCCCCGTGCCTCGTAGGCGGCTCCAACCTTCACGCTCCGCATGAAGCGAACGGAAATGTTGGCCGTAACGCTCCAGGTCCCTGTTTTTTTCCTGGCGGCCCATGCCATTGCATCGTCGCAGATCGCCGTCAGGATGCCGCCGTGCGTGAATCCTTCAAACCCGCACCAGGAATCATCGGGAACGAAGGGGATCACCGTCTCGTTCGCGGATTCGTCCCATAGGATTTCCAGCTTGAGGGATTTCGGGTTTTTCCCGCTTGCATCACAGACAAAACACCCGTTTGATCCCGGAAGGCTTTCCATTTACTTCCACCCCGTTTCTATCGCTCCGTGTTTAAAATCTTTCAAAATAGTCGGAGCAAGGGTCCTATGGTACCAAATAAGCGGTTTTCTGGACAAGTGACCCGTGGTATGTTATACAAATGCCGCTGCCGGAGTGGCGGAATGGTAGACGCAGCGGACTCAAAATCCGCCGGGCCTTGGGTCTGTGGGGGTTCGAGTCCCCCCTCCGGCACCATATAGACTATTTTCAAGGGAATCTCTCGATTTAACAATCAGGGATTCCCCTATTTTTATGGAAATTTACGCCCGACTTATGACAGGCTATAAGCGAAAGTTACGAAAGGCCTTAATAGGCAAGGCACTCTCATGTGAATAATGGGACTATTCTGTAAGGTAGGACCATATAGATAAAAATAGCACGAGGTCGAATGCAAAGATTAATGAAGATGAGTTTTGGGGAGAAAGGGCTGGAAGAATGGGAGGGATGAAACACGTCAGTTATATCAGGCTGGAGTGAGTGGGGGACTTATTTCCCCACGATAAAGGTGTAGTGCTTTTGAATGAAAGATATGGTCCTTTCATACTTACATTTTTCGGTTGATTCTTTGGCAAAATGTTTCATTTGGTTAAGTTTTGGCAATAACGGACTTGGGAAATTTGAAGAGCCGTTTTGAAAACGATATGCGACAACCCCAACAGCAGGTTTTTTCCTCAGTGGTATCTGAGGATCCGAGACAAAATCGTGATGAAGTGGTTCAAGGTCATTTTTTCTAAGGGCAGAAGTCGCAGAGGGTGTTAACAAAAGCCCTACCCAATCTTGGTCTTCACAATATTCGTAGGTATCAACGAAAGGTTCACCTAAAAGTATTGGGGGATGTTGTGAAAAGAATAGAGGCCCAACTCCAATAGCTCCTCTAAGCGGCATTTCTATGTTAATGGATCTGACAATGAGATCCTTGCAAACCCTGAGGAACCATGGATAGGATTTTGGTTCTATATCAGGGGCTAAAACTACAAAGGTGTCAGAAAAGATCAGGTAATCAATTTGCCCATTTTTTGCAGAGTCTGAGTTTAAGATTTCGATTAATTCATCAAGGTTGTCTTCAAGCAGTCCGCGACTGACTTCATGATCGACTCGACAAATCATGTTTTTAAATCCTAGGATATCGAAGACGCCAATCCAACAATCCCTTGGAGTCCAAGTGGTCATCAGGGGACCTCCGAAAAAGTAGGTATAGTTCAGGAACAAGCTTAGAATAGCATTCTTTCCCGAGCCGTAAGTTCCTATGTTGGAATTCTGATTCCCTGAGTAGACTTATTACTCCTCTATCTACCCGCATTTCCTATCCATTCCAATTATTTATCCTATAGAGGTTACACTGCCTATGCAGCCTTATAACCGCGAAATCGAGAACATAGCCGCTGCAGGTTGTAGTTCACTCCAGCCTGAGTTTCCCAGTTTTCCCGAAATTCCCACCAGAAAAAAGAGATACTCCTGCCTGATCTGTCCACCCACGCTTCGTTCATCATTTTGCCCACCGTCCTATCCTGTCGTTCCTGGATGATATTCAGGAAAGTGGGAAAAGCGGGAAATGCGGGAATCGAATCTCGCAGCATCGTTTTATCCGCGACATGCCCTTGTCGCCTCGGCGAATAAAATGGCAGTAAAGAGGTGGTGCGTATGCATATCGAGAAAATGATCAATCCCATGACCGGCGAGGTCTTCAAGAAGGACGAGTACTACGCTTTCCGTGACACGATCCTCACCTACGGCCTATCGGACGAGGAAAACGAGATCGTCGAACGCAACGCTGAAAGGATGGGACTGAAGACCTTCAAGACGGATTGCTACACGGACGTTTACGGTATCCCCTACTTCTGCATCGTCATCGATCCCACACAAAGCACGGTCGAGGAGTTGGAAGGCTTCATCGAACTCTGGGAGGAGTCCAGGGGCCTTGAGATCTTCCTGACTAAGCCGTTGTCGGAAAACCTGGTCATCCAGTCGAGAAAGGTGTCGCTGCTGCAGGATCTCAGGGTAAGTCCGGAACTCTTCCGGTACAAGCTCATCAAGGCAAAGGTCGCGATGGAGAAAAGGGTGAACATGAAGGATAAGGTGACGGATCGGATTGTGAGGCTGCTCAAGATATTGAAACGGCTAAAGAGGGGAAAGTTCTGCAAGACCTCCGACTGGGCCCAGGAACTCGGCGTGACAACCAGGACGGTGCAGAGGGACCTTGCCTTGCTGGATGAGATCGGGGAGCCCATCGGGTACGACACGAACCAAAAAGCCTATTTCTTGCTGATGGATGAGAGCTTTTTGTGGGATGAGGGCAAATAGGCGGCGTAGAGAAACGACACAGCCAATATGGAGGTCAAAAGGAATTGAAGTACTTTGGACTGCTTGAAAACATGGAAGATTGGAGACTGCTTCTGGCAGATCCCGTCAAACACTGGAAAGACGAATATTCGGCGAAGGAACTGGCCAGGGCCTGGGCCAGCTGTGACCGGTTTCCGAGGAAGGTGGAGCGAATCCTCAGCCAATCCGGATTGGAATTGACCCCGCTCTTCGGTTTTCCGGAATACAAGATCAACCTGCCAGGCGGATCTCGACCTTCCCAGACGGACCTATACGTCTTGGCGCAAGATCGCGAAGGAGGCCTTTTTCCGATCATGGTGGAAGGCAAGGCTAAGGAAACCTTCGGACCCTTGGTGAGCGAGTGGAGAAAGGAACGGAGCGAAAGTGGCCTGGAAAGGTTGGACTTCCTCGCGAAGGAGTTGGAACTGCCTTTCAGGGATATTGACAACCTTCGCTACCAGTTGCTGCATCGTACGGTGTCTGTACTCCTTGAGGGGCGAAGGATCGGGGCAGGGCGGGGGATGATGCTGGTGCATGCCTTTGCCGACAACGAGGATTCCTTTGACGACTACAGCCGGTTTCTTGCCCATTTTGGGATCGAAGCGGAAAAGGATAGCGTTCAAGGTCCCGTCGTTTTAGGGAATTTTCATTTACAATTTGCATGGATCCAGGCCCCTCCGACCAAGCTGGACCCTTCAAAATCGATCATTCTCCAACTCCTCGATATGAGGTAAATCCAATCCGTGAAGGGGGCAGCGTTGTGCCAATCGTAGATCTGATCAAGGAAACCTGCGAGGATTTGATCAACCTGTACAAGAAACAAGCAGAGGGCCCATTTCAAAGAATAAATACCAGCTTGATTTTCCCACGTTATCGCAAAACCGATCAGCCACCCTCTTCAGAAAATACAGAGCAAAAAAATCCGCCCCCAAGTCTGCGAATCAGTGAGCAAGAGGTTCGTTTCTGCTTTGCTGCGGCTGTGGAGAGAGGGAAAGATTTTTGTTATTCGATAGAGACGCCCACACTCGAGACTTATTCATTTACTAATGGTGGAGGAAAGATCAGTGCACAAACTGACTTGACCCTTTGGAACCTTGACGGGAAGACCAAGGAATTCAATATCGAGTTCAAGGCCCATAATCCCGAGCAAAAGAGTATAGAGAAGGACATAGAAAAGTTGGTCAGAGAGAGAGTCAATGGGATCTGGTTCCATCTTTTCAAGAATATCGATCAAGGAACTTTCCCAGCGTTGGCTGGCAAGTTTGAAGAGGCCCTGTTAAAGCACGGGCAAACCAGAGAGAAGGATTTGCTTTTTGCTGTTTGCGTTCTTGAGAAGAAGATAGGCCTATTGGGGACTTTACCAGCAATAGCAACAAGTCAGAGTTCGCTGGATGCATTTTTCAACGATGGGTCCGCTTTGATCAAAAATCCGACTCCGGGTACCATCGGTGATTGGGTGGTTTTAGTTCCTTAAAGTTTCGGCATCGAACACGGCTTTTAGGAGGTCCTTCCCATGACCCGCAAAACAACTTACGTCCGACCGGAACTGGGCAAGGAAGAATTCGTCCGGCATATCTTCAGCCAATATGCCAAGGACCTCGGTTTCGAGATCCTGAACATCCAGAAGGCTTTTCCGGACTGCACGGCTATCGATCTCAGAAACCACGGCAGCAAGAAGGTCCTGATCGAACTTGAGTACGAGGCCCAGAACTTCGTCCAACACGGGCATGTCGACCAGATGGTGGAAGGAGAAACCCATATCGTAGTCTGCTGGTCGGGCAAGGGAATGAGTCTCCTCCCGCCTGGCGTTGAAGTTATCGTCCTCTCTGAAAAGCAGTATGGCATCGAGATCGCCGAATACCCCGAAGTCGAATCTATAACGGGCGAAAAGCTCCTGTACCGGATCATCGGCTACAACTCATACATGGCCGGAGGACGCCCCTTTTCAGCATTCGAGAACACCCGCATCTTCCGCACCAACATCAAGTTCAAGGATGACACCCTGCCGAAGGGTTCCGTGATCGTCCTTTACGAAAAGGGTTGGCTCATAGGGGAAATGACGGTTTCCTACTATGTCTACATCGAAAAGCCGCCCCGGACGGAGGTCGAGAAGAACCTGTACCGGCTTGTGACCTACCCGGTGACGATCGACGAGGATCCGGTAGTGTTCGACACCTGGCTGAAGGGACACATCATCTACTCGGATTTCAAGGTTTACGACCCGCCGGTGAATTTCGACATCCTGGGACGCAACATGTCGCGCGGTGGTTCCCTGAACCTGGACTTTGACGAGCTGCAGATGATCAGGGGGAAGAAGAAGGTTGAGAAAAGGTAGGCAAGAATCCCAGAACGCGATTCCACCGGCCTCCCAACGTCGATGGCCTATCGTCTGCCATAAGGGGGAGTGAGCCGCATGGACTGGAAAACCGCTCCTGATACCGAGATCGTCTGTTACTGCCAGGATGTCCGTAAGGGGGAGATCCTCAAGGCCATCCGGGAGGGTGCTTCTACCCTGAAAGAGGTTATGGAAAGGACCGGTGCCGGGAAGGGCAGGGATTGTGCCGCCAAGAACCCCCGGAAGATCTGTTGCCACTTGGACATCAAGCGGATACTGGACCTGTACACGGGAAAAGAGGCAAACCGGGAAAGCGGGTGTGGCTGAGGAAAACCCTGATAGCCCGGTGGGCTTGAGTGAAGAAAGAGATTCACCTTTCACAGTACCCCTCAGTGACCGCGACCCTATTGCCCACTCGTCTTGTACCCCTCCGTTATCCACCCGCACGTCGCCCTATCTTTCCCTAATATCTATCCTCCACAAGTTACACGGCCTATGAGGTCTTATAACGGCGAAATCGAGAACATGGGGGGCTATCTATAACGGCGCCAAACACTCGCAACAGAAAAAGAAAAGGCCCCGGCTTGTTTAGCCAAGGCCTTCCCGGAGGTAGGGGTGGGTGCGCCGCCCAGAGGTTGTCTTCGTCCTGCATGCATCTTACCTAACGTTCTTCTCGGGAGCGTTACTTGTTTCCGCACAGTTCCGTTACACCTCCTCTTGCTCGTCCAATCCGGTTTCCTGATCGTCTCCAGCCATCTCGACCTCGATCCTGGCGATCCCCCCATCTTCCTTGGTGGCATAGACGGCAGCTATCCGGTCTAAGCCACACAAAAGGATGGCCGGATCGTGAAGTTCGAAATCGACATGGCTGGAGAAGGGCAGGAGGAGGCTTAGCGAGGAAGATGAGATGTAACGGAAGTGTGGGGAAGCCGACAACGCGACTGAAAGACAGGTTGGGTAAGATCCATGACAGACGAAGACGACCTGAGCGGACTCCGCACCCACTCCTACCTCCGAGAAGGTCCTAGCTGAAAAAGGCTGGGGCCTTTTCTATTGCAAATGTGGCCGCCGTGAAAGCAAACTCCAGATGCCGCTGTCTCCTTCAAAGAGGGGATGGCGGCTTTTTTATGTCTAAAAACCGACTGGGTGTGAAGAATTGTTCTATTCGAAGAAACCGGTCGTGTCCCTGAGGGGTGAGGACGGAAACGTGTTCAACAACTATAAGGAATCAAGTGGTGAATAGGACTGGTTTATGAGGAGGATAGAAAGCAGGGAGGAGAACCTTGCACCTATGGGCAGAGTGGAAATCTTTCGAGAAGTTCGGATAGAGTAGACCTGTGAGTCGAGGTTGGGAGTTATGATAAACAGGTTTCAGAAAGAAGCAGCATGGTGAGGGTTAAAGTCCTTCTCGGGAAAGGGACGGGAGATTATGAAGACGGATCTTACTGGCAGAGGAAAATTTTCTGGTGTAGCCCGTGCAATTATTTCTATGGCGGTTTGTTTCTGTGCCATTTTCTTCCTATCCGTTCCTTTAGCTCAAGTAGCATCCGCAGCTCCTCCGAATATCCTGATACTCCATTCCTACAGTCCTGGATACACGTGGAGCCAGGGAATTACTGCAGGGATCAAGAAAGTTTTATCGACTTCTAAGCTTGATGCCTCCTTTTATTTCGAACACATGGAAACGATCAAGTATGACATTAGTGAAACCTTTCCGGTCTTCGCGAAGTTGTACGAAATCAAGTACAGGGAGATCCCTTTCCGCCTCGTAGTCGCTGTTGATGATGCGGCATTGTCTTTCATGCTCGAGCACGGAAAGAAAATTTTCCCGGGCGTACCCGTGATCTTCTGTGGGGTTAACAGCCCGGTTCTTCTCCGTAAAGCCCTCGCCTCGGGTAATACCACCGGAGTATTTGAAGATCCCGACGTAAAGGGAACGCTTGATCTGGCGTTGAATTTTATCCCCGGAGTTAAAAAGGTTGTTTTTATCACCGATAGCACGACCTCAGGGCAAATCAACCTGGAAAAAGCCAAGCAGTTGCCGGGCCTTTATCCGGATCTTAGTATCGAGTTCCTTTCAGGAACTTCAATCGAGGAACTTAAAAATGTCATTGGCGGCCTAAAAAAGGGAACTCTCGTGATCCCTCTGGCTATGACTCGAGTTGCGATCGACCGGCCTTACCGTGCAAGGGAAGTCGCACAAATCCTGGCGGGCAAGCCTGATGTCTTTCTTTTCTCCCCATTGGAAACATGGGTTCGATTCATGGGTGCTATCGGGGGGAATGTAACGTCTAGCGAGAAAATTGGCTCTGCCGCAGCGGATATTGCCGTCAGAATCCTCCGAGGTGAGAAGGTTGAAACGATTCGCCCGGTTCTGGATTTGCCACCGGTAACGATGTTCGATTATGCGAGCCTTAACCGTATAAAGCTTACACCGGCAGATTTACCCTCAGGGGCAGAAGTTGTGAACGAACCGCAGTCGCCAATTTGGAAATACCGAAAGATCATCGTGGGTTCTTCTGTATTTATTCTGGCCTTGGCCATTTTTTCAATCATTCTGGGTGTAAATGTCTTGAAGAGGAGAAAACTGGAGAAGGATCTCAGGACAAGTGAGGAACGCTATCGTTTGGTTTCTATGCTTTCCAGCGATGCTGCCTTTCAGGCGAGAGTCGTTTCGGGCACGATTGAGCTGGAGTGGGTAACGGCCGGAATCGAAAAGATTTTTGGACTTTCTGATCCAGTCAGTCCGGAAACCCCTATTCCCATGGAAGAGATTCTTTCCTACGTGCAGCAGGAGGATCGTCTTAGAGTGCTGGATAGCCTCAATGAGGTTTCATCCGGGGAACGGGTAACATTCGATTGCCGGATCAACTCTCTGGAGCTAAAGGAAAAGTGGGTTCGTTTCTTCCTGATGCCTCGGCCTTCAAATACCGGAGACGTGTATCAGTTTGTCGGGTCCGCCACGGATATTTCCGTCGAGAAGGAAGCAGAAAAGATGTTGAGGGAATCCGTTCGGCAGAAAGAGATGTTCCTAAACGAGACGCACCATCGGATTCTCAATAACCTCCAGATCCTGAGCAGCCTTTTTTCACTTCAGGCGGAAAGCCTTCCGGACAAGGCTGTAAAAGGCCTTTTGGAGGACAACATAGCGAGGCTCCGGGTAATCGGGATGATCCACACTCTGCTTCTAGAGTCAGAAGATGCGGAGCGAATCCGAATCGACACCTTTGTCCTCCGTCTTTTGAATAATGCGGCTTCTGTCTTTAGGTCCAGTCTTGTTGACAGAGTGCAAACTGATCTTGATCTAGATCCGGTGGAACTCAACGTGGAGCAGGCGGTTTCGATCGGGCTTGTCATCGGGGAGATCCTTTCAAACGTCCTTCGGCATGCCTTCCCGGAAGGTTTTGAAAAGGATAAGAGGCTGACCGTCAACCTGAAAGAGACAGAGGAGCATGTGTCGTTGCAGATAACAGACACCGGGGTTGGACTGGCAAACGGGATTCAACCCAGAGATGTGGATAGCCTGGGTTTCCAAATGATTTTCACGCTGACTGAACAGCTAGGGGGACGTTGTTCCATTGAAAGCGGGGACACTGGCCTCTCTGTTCAGGTGACCTTTTGATTTCTCGGAAGGGGAAGCTTCACTTTGAAACCGGTGGATGTTTTTATCTTCGAACGTGATCCCATGGTTGCTTTCCTGAATGCCCGATGTGTGGCTGGTTTGCAGGGGTTCAGGGTAAAAGCGACGATACGGGGACCGGAAGAAATAACTTCGCTACCGGAACTTTCGGAGACGAATCTCTTCCTTGTCGAGCTCAACACACTTTCGGGAGCCCCGGAAAAAGCGGTTGATTTGTTGCTCTCTTGGGGAGTAATAGGCAACAGCATTCTCGTCACATCGGTCAATCGCAAGAGTCTCGTCAATCGTTGCCTGCAGAACGGGGTGGCGGATTACATTCTAAAGCCGTTCACAATAGAGAGGTTAAGAGAAGGGTTGATCCGTTTCCAAGAAAGGCAACGTTTATATTGGGATTTGCCGGAAAACTGCCAACAGGCAGATATTGACAGGCACTGGAGGACACCCGATTTCCCGAGTCCTTGCGAGAACCTTCCCAAAGGAATACAGAAGGAGACCGTGCAACTGTTCCTGGATGCTCTTTCTCAAAGCCCAAACCCACTCTTCATTGAAGAACTCTCTGATCTGACGGGCCTTTCCCGCCCGACCGTTTGGCGGTACATGGAGTTCCTGGCCGAAACCGGAAAAGCTAGAGGCACGATTGTTTACCGCTCAAAGGGCAGGCCGCTCAACTGCTACCAACTTCTATAGAGTCCTTTGCTTCGCTTCGCTAGCACGTACAAATAAAATAAAAGAAAAAAATACAAGATAAGCACGTTTTCTTGTGGGATCCCTCACTCGGTGGAAAACTCAATTACGAAAGCCGTAATTGAGGAGGGGTCCTTTTTGGTGAACAGAGACAGATTCCTCGGAGTCGGGCTTCTGCTCTTATGTGGCCTGTTGTATGCAGAAATAGGACAGGTTGAGATGCCCACTTACGATTTATTGGGGTCAGCGCTTTTCCCCAAAGCGACTCTTATTTCTATTGCTGTCCTTTCAGCTATTCTGGCCATCAAGCCTGGAGTGGAAGCTGGCCAAGATTCAACAAAGTGGTTCAAGGCAAAAAACATTCTTTTCCTCTGCCTTGCAGCAGCCTATCTTAGCCTGCTCAGCTTTGGGTTTGGTTTCCTGTTGTCCTCGTTTTTCTTCGTTTCCCTCATGATGATCCTCATCGAGTGGCCTTGCAGGCCCAAGTTCTGCGCAAGGGCAGCCTTGGTTTCAGGAGTGTCGAGCGTTTCCGTCTATTGGGTCTTCAACAATTTACTGCAGCTTCTGCTGCCCTAGGAGGGGTCTCTATGTCGGAACTTGCCCTCTCGGGGATTGTTTCAACGCTAAAGTTTTTCCCTTTGGCAATGCTAACGCTGGGGACCTTTTCAGGGATCGTTTTCGGTGCAATTCCTGGGATGACGGCCTCGATGGGGATCGTGCTTTTCCTTCCGTTCACCTTCAAAATGGATCCGATTTCTTCGATTGCTCTTCTCATCGGAATTTTTACTGGAGGTATCTCCGGGGGGCTTGTTTCCGCGACACTTTTAAGAATGCCTGGGACCCCTTCTTCGGTTACGACATGCTTCGACGCCTATCCCATGGCCCAGAAGGGTGAACCGGGAAAAGCGCTAGGGATTGGAATACTCTCTTCGTTCGTGGGGGGGATAACGACTGCTGTTGCCTTGGTCTTCATTGCTCCTCCGGTGGCGAGCCTGGCAATAAAGATGGGTAACTTCGAATATTTTTCTTTGGGTGTTTTTGCTCTCAGCATTGTGATAGCGCTTTCGAAGGGCAGTATGGTTAAAGGGCTGATTTCGGGCGGGCTGGGGCTCCTATTTGCGATGATTGGGAGTGCTCCTGTGGATATGGCCCCGCGGTTCACTTTCGGCATGAATTCGATGGTAGGAGGTTTCGACCTTCTATCTGTCCTAATCGGGCTTTTTGCGGTCTCCCAAATTATCAGTGATGTTGCGTCAGAGTTCGGTGTCCTTGTCCCCAAAGTCGATACGAAGAAGGTCTTCCCGGGTTTTTCGGTTTTCCGGGGAGAAAAGATGAACCTCATCAGATCGACTCTAATCGGTTTTTTCATCGGCATACTGCCAGGCATAGGCGGAGCGACAGCAAATGTAATCGCCTACGCCGAAGCAAAAACCCACTCTAAGACTCCTGAATTATTTGGGACGGGAATCAAGAGCGGCATCATCGCTTCCGAGTCCTCCAACAACGCAACGATTGCCGGAGCCCTCATCCCGATGCTCACGATGGGAATCCCTGGCGATGCCGTTACAGCTGTCCTCATTGGGGGATTAATGATCCAGGGATTGCAGCCAGGTCCGCTTCTATTTAAGGCAAATGCGGATTTCGTTTACAGCGTTTTTACCTCTGTATTCCTTGCGAATTGGATCATGTTTGCCATGATGATCTTCGGTATACGCTTCTTCATCAAGACGTTAAGCATAAGAAAAACCTACATCCTTCCACTCATTGTCCTGATGTGCATCGTAGGCTCCTTTGCTTTGAACAACCGAATGTTTGATGTATGGAGCCTGTTTTTCTTTGGGCTCATCGGGTACGTCCTCGAAAAGGCGAGCTTCCCCCTGACTCCTATCATCTTGGGCTTCGTGCTGGAGAGTCTCATTGAAACAAACCTTCGGCAGGGGATCATGTCAAGCAGTGGTAGTTTTCTGCCCCTTGTTTCACGTCCAGTATCCCTGCTTTTCCTTCTTCTTGCCGCTGGCTCAATCGTCCTGCCATTGTTGAGGCAATTCTATGGAAGGCGAGAAGCCTTTCAAAAATAAGGGAGGAGAAACGATGAGAAAATTACTTTCAGTAGCTCTCGTTTTCGTAGCGATTCTCGGTCTTTTGTCTGCAACTATGGCGCTTGGAGCAGAAGATTACCCATCCAAGCCGATCAAGCTTGTCGTCACCTATAAGCCTGGAGGTGGAAACGACTCCACAGCGCGTGTTTTCTCAAAATATGCACAGGAATTTCTAGGGGAACCCTTGATCGTGACGAATATTGACGGGGCGGGTGGTGTTGTAGGGGCAAGGAACGTGCTCGAATCCAAGCCCGACGGCTATACGCTCCTATGGATGCACGAGGCGCTGATCACGGGGCACTATGCCGGCATGCAAAATTTCACCTGGAAGGATTTAACTCCAATTTGCCAAGCGGCTTCTACCTCTGACGTGATCGTGGTCAAGGCAGATTCCCCGATAAAGTCGGTTTCGGACCTGATCGCCATGGCCAAAGTCAACCCAAAAAAGATTCGGATGCCCATCAACATTGGGGCGACCACACATTTTGAGGCAGCAGCGATAGACGTAGCATCAGGAGGGGGAAATTTAGTCCTGGTCAGTTCAGGTGGCGGAGCTGACCGAATCCAGAAACTCCTCGGTGGTTTTTATGAGGCGGCCTCGCTGAACCTTGCAACGGCACTGGGTTACATTAAGGACGGTCAGTTCAGAGCCCTTGCAGTGACTTCTCCGAAACGTAGTCCCTTCCTCCCGAATGTTCCTACTATGCTTGAATCCGGCTACAAGGTCAAAAAGCCCTATACCCTAAATGTATATGGACCTCCAAACCTTCCCCAGGCCATGGCTGTGAAGCTTTCGCAGGCTTTCGAGAAAATGTGCAAAGACACCAGGGTGAAGGCGGATCTTGCGAAATTTGCCTCGGCTCCCAGCTATCTTAATACGGACCAACTTGTTTCGCTCTTGCAGGAAGAGGATCAAATCTTCGGAAACCTGGCCAAAGTGGCGGGTATCGGGAAGAAATAGCGAAATGGATCAGGGCGTTTGGTCAGCTTAACCCAGCTTCTGCTGATCAAACGCCCTTTGCGTCGGAGGTGGCCTGATGGAACAGGGATATATTCTCATCAACAAAGGAGATAACGTGGTTACGCTTCTTCGGGATTTTGAAAAGGGAGAGAGGATCAACGTCTCGGAGCTCGGAATTGAATTTACCCTTCTCGATAACGTTGAATTTGGTCACAAGGTCGCTATAAGGCTTATTCGAAATGGCGAGAAGGTTATCAAGTATGGCGAGTCTATTGGTTCATCGACAAAGGAGATTCTTCCGGGTGAGCATGTTCACATCCAAAACACCGTAAGCGACCGGGGGAGGGGAGACCAATGAGCACATTCAAGGGCTTCCTTCGCGAAGATGGGGCTGTTGGGGTGAGAAATCATATCCTGGTTCTGTCGACTGTGGTTTGTGCCAACGTTGTGGCAGAGCGAGTCGCCAGAAGGGTTCAGGGAGCCGTAGCGTTTTGCCACACGAACGGTTGCGGTCAAATAGGCGAGGATCTCAGCCAAACGATCAGGACACTGGCCGGGATCGGGAGAAATCCAAACGTGTTTGGCACCCTAATTGTGAGCTTGGGGTGTGAGGGCGTGGCTGCGTGCGATATCCTTAACGACTTGGCTAGGAATAGAAAGAATATCGAACTCGTTACGATTCAGGAATGCGGCGGTACCAGTGGTGCAATAAGACAGGGAGAGCGAATATTAAGAGGATGGCAGAAGGAGTGGAAGAACCAGAAGAGGGTCCCCTGCCAGCTAAAGGATCTTACGGTCGGTCTTGAATGTGGAGGCTCGGATACTTCGTCTGGGATCGCCGCTAATCCTGTAATGGGATATGTTTCAGACAGGGTCGTGTCTATGGGTGGGAAGGTTATCCTTTCAGAAACGACAGAGATGATCGGAGCAGAGCACCTTCTGGCAGCGAGGACAACAAACGGGGTCTTAGCTAAGAAGTTGTTGGATTTCGTCAAGAAGACTGAAGATTCCGCGAAGGCGATGAAGGTCGATCTGCGTGGAACGCAGCCCACCCCTGGAAATATTAAAGGAGGGCTGACGACTATCGAGGAAAAATCTCTTGGATGCCTTGCCAAGGCAGGGCATTCGAGAATCGTCGAAGTCGTCGGTTATGCAGAACAACCGACGAAACAGGGACTAATAGTAATGGATACTCCCGGGTACGACGTTGAATCGGTAACAGGAATGCTAGCAGGAGGGGCTCAAATCTTCCTCTTTTCAACGGGGCGAGGAACACCTGTCGGATGTCCTATTGCTCCTGTGATTAAGGTTACGGGTAACCCAAGAACTGCCGAGCGGATGCGGGAAAATATCGACCTGGATGCGAGCGGGCTGACATTGGGCAGGCAGTCTATAGAAGAGATTGGTGATGGGCTATTCACCCTGCTTCGGAAAACGGCTTCTGGGAGAAAAACGGCGTCAGAAAGACTTGGGCATACTGAAGCTTCGATCACGAGGATTGGTCCAAGTGTCTAGTTTGTTGGAGATGTTAAGTATTTGAGGGAAACAGATCTATTCCCAAGCGTTGTGATATTGATATTCCACCTGTAAGGCCTTGGGTCTGTGGGGGTTCGAGTCCCCTCTCCGGCGCCATAGGATTATTTTCAAGGGAATCTCTCGATTTAACAATCAGGGATTCCCCTATTTTTTGCGTGACTATTCTCTTCAGTTATGGCAGTCTATAAGCGGAAGTTATGAAAGACCGTAATAGACAAGGTTGTGTCATGTGAAAGTTGTGACCAGCCTGGATGGTTGGACTATATGGATAAAAATGGCACGAGGTCGAATGCAAAGATTAATGAAGATGAGATACGACAGAATCTGTTTCATCGGTTTATTATATGAACGATAAAATAACACCTTAATAAAACGGTAAGCAATCCAACTCAACAAAAGAGGGTGTTGCCGGATGGGTAATGGATATTCCAAGAAACTGGTTTTATTGTTTTTGCTGGTTTTTGGGCTGGTATTTGCCTTTGGCGACGTTTCGTTGGCAGCGAATCTTACCGTAGGCCCCGGAGATTCCTATGATCACAAGTCCATCCAGGATGCAATTGACAATGCGGCGTCGGGTGACACGATCGATGTGTACGCGGGCATCTACCAAGAAGACCTGAGCATCTCTAAAAACAACCTCACGCTGCGTTCGGTCGATGGGGAAGGCCAAGCCGAGATTAGGGGCGAAGGCGGAGAAAACGTTATTGAAATCGCAAATGATTATGGAGTGACAATCGACGGGTTCAATATCACGCCGGGAAGTGGCGACACCTTTGGTATTTATTTCAACGGAGGTGCTTCGACGAGCCCGGTGACGATCACAAACAACACGATAGAAGGATTTTCTCTTGGTTACGGCGTTGCTGCTGCATGGGATTACTTGTCCGGGACTACCTTTTCCTTTGTTGGCAACACCATCATGAATTGCAGTACGGGCGTGTCGGTGGGCGGGTTTGAAAGCGCGACGGTCAATATTAGCGAAAATACGGTATCGGATTGCCAGTACGGGATCGTAATCGAGGGAATCAGCACCGACGCGCCGACGGAACTTCGGATTGAGAATAACACGATCACGGCTTCCGGGCCTTCCGACAATGAAGGTATTTATATCGGAAATGCGGAAGATTCGACCTATGTCACGGGGAACAAGGTGGAAGGGTATTTTTACTATGGGATCCGGATTGGAGAAATAGGGTCGGACGAGGAACAGCCACCGGTCGTCTATATCGAAAGGAACCAGGTCACGGGGGAGAATTATGGATATGGGTTGTATATCAGTGACTTCTTGTATGAGTTCACCGGTTCTGCAGAGGTTTATATCCGATACAACACTCTAGAAGGAAACGAGACCGGCTTTGGGGTCAGCTCCTATGACGGCGCGGCCGGTTCGACTGTCTCCATTGTGGATAACAACTTTGTCGGCAATTCTGTTTTTGGCTTCAAGAACCTGGATACGGTGACGATCGATGCCCAGGGGAACTGGTGGGGTGATGCCAGCGGTCCGTACCACCCGAGCACGAATCCAGAAGGTTTGGGCGACTGGGTGACGAATTACGTCGACTACGGGAACTGGCGGACGACTGCCTGGGAGGAAGAAGACGATTCGAGCAGCGGCTGCAGTGCCGGCATTTTAAACCCGCTGTTCCTGCTTTTGCTGGCCCCTCTGGGCCTGTTGCTGAGGAAGTCCAGGTAGAGACTTCCCAGTTGGGGTTGTAAAAAGGCATGTCGAGGGGGGGATCTCCTATAGGAGTCCCCCCTTTTTCGTTTTGTTGTCCAATGGAATGAAAAAGAGCACGAGGAAAAATGAAAAGATTAATGAAGATGAGTCTCGACAATAATTCCGCTTGTCGCCTAAGATAAAAAGCAATAATCTTGCAGCGTGATGATCAATCCAACTCGAAGAGGGAAGGTGTGCCGGATGAAGAGTCGCACTTGCATGAGAACGGTTTTATCGGTCTTGCTGGTCTTTGGGCTGATTCTGGCTTTCAGTGGCGCTTCCATGGCGGCGACGCGGAATATCACCGCAGGGTCGGACTACGAAGTCATCAATGCCGTGATTCAAAGCGCGGATGAGGGTGACACGATCCTCTTCGAGGACGGCACGTATAACCTTGCCGGTGGAATCGTGGTCGACGTGGACGGCCTGACCCTGCAGTCGCAGGCCACGGGCGGGGCCAAAATCGTCGCCGGTGATTCCCCGGTCGTCAGCGTAGGCGAGAACATCGGGATCACGATCGACGGGTTGCACTTCGAAGCGGATAGCGGCGGGACAGACGAATGCGTTGCCTTCGGCGGCGGCAGTCCGGCAAGCCCGGTGACGATCACGAATTGCACCTTTATGGGGTTCTCAAGTTACGCAATCAAGGCGTTAAGTTGGGAAAGCATGACCTACGACTTCGCGGTCACGAACAACACCTTCAGGGATTGTAATGAGGCCGCCCATGCAGAGCATTTCGAGGGCTGTGCGGTGGACATCTCCGGGAACACATTCGAAAACAATTACAATGCAATCGATATCGAGGATTTGGGCAAGAACGGCTCGACGATGACGATCGCGATTACCGGCAACACGATCACGGCAGAACCGGGCTCCGGTAGCTATTTGGGAATCGGCATCGCCAATGTGGAGGGCACGACGCATATTTCCGAGAACACGATCTCGGGCGACCTGGCATTCGGAATTTACATAATTGGGTTCGGGGTCCAGGGTGGGAGCCGTGTATCGGCCTTTATCGAAAAGAACGAGATCAGGATCGACGGAACCGGGATGGACCTGAGTGACATTTTTTCGGTGATTTCGGGAGACTTGACGGTCCGCTACAACACGATCGAGATGAACGCCGATGCTTTGGGAATTAGCGGGATCAGCGTCGGCACCTTCAACATGAATGCCGATTCAACGGCCACCTTCAGGGACAACAACATCATCGGGGATCCGGATGCGGCGTCCTTTGGATTTTACAAGAGTTCCAATGGCGAGATCGACGCGCAGGGAAACTGGTGGGGGGATGCCAGCGGACCTTATGACGATCACGACACGAGCCTCGATCCTCCCGACTACAACAACCCAACGGGGCTCGGCAAGAAGGTCTCTTCCTATGTCGACTACGCGAACTGGAGGACGACGGCCTGGGTGGAAGGGGAGGATGATGACGATTCGGATTCCGGAAATGGTTGCAGCACCGGTATCCTGAACCCGCTGTTCCTGCTTTTGCTGGCACCGATGGGACTGTTGCTGAGGAAGTCCAGGTAGAAGGGATCAAAAACAGGACCGGCATCGCACCGGGCATGGATAAAAAGTGGGGATCCCTTTTTTGGGGAGTCCCCACTTTTCCGCTATCGATGCATAAAGCTCAACCGATCTTTCCCTTCAGGGTAGAGATCCCCAGGCAAATCCGCTGGTACAGGAAGCCCCTGTCATCGCTTGTCCGTCCATTCTTTCCATTGGTTGAAAAGAGAGGTTGCGGCCTCCGGGCCGGATAGTCCCGTGGAGGCCGTAAAGGCGTCTGCGGCGGCCTGGAGCGTCGGCCAGTATTCGCTTATCAGCTCTTCCGCCTCTTCAACGGACAAGCGGTTGTTGCGTACGATGTCCACAAACGCCGAGTAACCCAAACTACCGGGTGTGGCCTGGAAAAAGCCGCTGAGATAGCGCAGCGTGGGATGGTTCAGCCCCTTGCCCACCGTATTGGTCTGCCAGGCTGCGGGGCGGTTTTCTCCCTGTTGGGGGGCGCGGGTGTAGGTGTTCTTCTCCAGTGAATATTTATCCTCCGGTTCAAAAACCTCGCCCGGTTCGATGCCGGGGTCCTGGAGATAGCTGTCGGCGTAAAAATCGTCCAGGTGTTTCGAAAAGAGTCTCAAGGTCGGGAAGTCGATCCCATGGTGCGTGCCGTGTTCGCCGCCGTTCTCCCAGGTGTCCCAGCTGCGGGCCGGGATGTTGAGGCACCGGGCCAGGCCAACCATCAGGCCGGCGGCGCTGTGGCACCCGGACCAGGCAAAGAAGCAGGGGCGCGCGTCCGGCTTCTGCGGGTTCACCCGGCGGATCATCATTTGCGTAAGGGGCGGGTATCCCCGGAAACCGTAGGCATCCAGTGCGGTGGTCCCCGCGTAGATTCCCGGGCCATGGGAGAGGTGGTCCCTGAACCAGCGGGCAATCTCGAATACCGATTCCAGGGGAGTGCCCCGGATCATTCCGAGAGCCTTCATTTGGCGGAAAGTCTTCGCCGGGTCGGTTGGCGTGGCGTCGCCGAAGACGGACCCGTTGATGCAGTAGCCTTCCTGGTCGTTCCAGGGGTGCTCGGCGAACAGCGTGCCCGCGCTCAAAAGCGGGCAGAGTTCTTCCGGCGTGTAATCGGCGAGGTGCCAGTCGAATTGCCCGGATATCTCCGCCCACAAGTTCAGGGCGACCTGGGCGATGTAAAGTTCTTCCGCATCGACTGGGTGGAGCACCGGCACGGAAACGTCCATAGCCAGGAGGTCTGGGCCGACCTTGTTATTGTCTTGTTTGCGGTAGGTAAAAGGCAGGTCCTCCTGCTGGATGAAGCCCAGGTAAAAATTGCAGAGCGTCGTATGGAGGTGTTCCAAGCCGTGGAGATCCCATTCGGTGCTGTCGATCTCCCGCCCGGCGGCAAACCACGAGATCGCGCCCGCTACAATCGGCGAGGTCTCCAGGTAGTCCTCGAGGTCGTGGCTCAAGGCATAGTCATGTTCCCATTCCGGGGCCCTGACCCGGTTAACGACGAAGCCTTCAAGGTTTTCGTCCCAAAGGAGCAGGCGCCGCGAGCTTTGGTAGGTTAGCGGTACGACTTGGCCGCCGTAGTCGCAGCCGGCCTTTTCCAGCCCCCGACGGAAACTGGATGAGGCGCCCGTAAGGGTGCAGAGATTGTTGGTGAAGCCGAGGGGCAGCATCCATTTCGTCCGCGAGTTCCAGGCAATGACATGGTTCCTGCCGCCCCAGGTGAAGTAGAGATGGCCGTCATTTTCGTCCAGGATCTCCTGGGGCAGGAAATTGGAAAGCCGTGGTTTCGTCGTGATGTCGTTGAAACGGCCGTTTTTCCACTGCAGGATCCGGTAGGTGTCCGTCGACTCGTTCCACGTGAGCACGCGCCCTCTGCCCAGGTAGGTCAGCTTCCGTGCCGGTGACGAGAATTGCCCGGTCGCGATCGTCTGGAGGGGAAGAGAAGGTGCGGGTTTCGGTTTGGCGCCGGGAACCTTGCGGCCCCTTCTCCGCTCGGGCCGATCCCTCGTAAGCCGGTAAAGACGGTAATCCGCCTTTCCAGGTTCCCAGGCCAGCAGGTTGTCGCCGCCCAACCAGGCAAGCCGGCAATTCCTGAGCCCAGCCCACCGATTGCTATCCAGAAGCGTCGCGTCCCATGGGGTGGCGTCAGGCTTGGCGGGGTCGTAGGAGACGAGTCCATAATCGCCCAGGTCGGGTTGCCAGCAGATCATCTGTTTTTTGCCAATCCAGATCAATTCCGAACGGGCGTTTCTTCTTTTCAGGGAAAGCCAGTAGCGCCGAAACAGGTTTTCTTCCCTTTTCTTTTGGGGGATCTCCCTGGATTCGGGCGGGCGCCGCGGAGACTTGGGAGATCGTTTCGTTACCTTAACAGGCTTTGCATGTTCCCTCTCCGGGGTTTTACCGGGGAGTGCCTCTCTTCCCGGTCTTTCTCTTCCTGTCGGGCTAGTCCTTTTGGGTGAATTTTCTTCCGTAGGCATCGACTTTCCCCCCCTCAGGCAAGCGAAAACCCCGCGTTTTCAGCGGGGTTCAGTTCCAGGTTGGTTAAAGGTTACCGGCCTGACCGTGACTGGTCAGCTTGCCCGGGAGCCTCGGACCCCGTTGACGTGGAGCCGGACCCCGTTGTCCCATGATTATTGTCCCCACCCGCGAAAACAGTCCCGGAAATCGAAAGGATGAGCATGATTGCGATAAAGACCTTTTTCAAATTCTCTCTCTCCCCTCTGTCAAAAAGAATCAAAATTGTGCTTTGTAAAATTATATCCTAAGTCGCCCCGCTTGCTTTTGAGGACCAAGACGGGGCTATGAGGGGAATTGCCTGGGCCTGGCAAGACAGTTGGAGTGAAAGAATGCACGAGAAAGAATGTAAGGATTAATGAACGGGAGTTTGATGGAACTAAGACAACTCTGTGCTTTGTCGTAGTGATAAGATGAACAAGGAAGTGGGGTTTTAGTTCAAGAAGGGGGGATGAAGATGTTCTGCAAAGGAAGGAACAAGAAAGGAACGCCCAATTTCTTTATCCTTGCCATCCTGCTTGTCGCCGCGAGTTTGCTTTTTGCCGGTTCGGCTTTAGCACGGGACGTCATGGAACCGATCAACCCTACGCCTGAAGATGGAGAAATCGGAGTTCCCACGGATGTAGTGCTTTACTGGGAGGTTGAGTTTGCTGATGCAAATGCTCAGTCGTACGACGTCTATTTTGGCACGGATCCCGACCCGCTTTATTTTGACAGCACGGGTGATGTCGAGTAAATGGAACCGGGAGATCTTTACATGGACGTTGGCGAGCTGGAAGAGGGGGAAAGCTATTACTGGCGGGTTGTCGCTCACTATCTTGGCGACGATATAACAAGTTCGACATGGTCTTTCAAGACCGAAGAGTCCTCAAGCGGCTGCAGCGCGGTCATCCTTAACCCGCTGTTCCTGCTTTTCCTGGCACCGCTGGGATTGTTGCTGAGGAAGCCGCGGTAGAAAAACTTAACCGTTGGAATTGTAAAAGGTTAGTTCGAGGGGAATCTCCGATAGGGAGGTTCCCCTTTTTTGTTCGGCTGGTCGAACCTCAAAGGTGAAAGAGCGCGCAAGGAGAATTGCCAATATTAGTGCCAATGTTCATGAAGAGGCTCTCGACAAAAAGCGATGCGCCGAATTATTATGATAAAAGAACTCACAATGAAAGAGGGTGTTGCCGGATGGTTAATCGCTCAGGCAGGAAAACGGTTTTATTGGTTTTGCTGGTATTTGGGCTGGTATTTGCCCTTGGCGGCGTTTCGTTGGCGGCAATAAAATACGTGAACCCGGGGGATGACGCTGCCGATATAAACACGGTCATCAGCGGAACCGTTGCGGGAGACACGATCATCTTCAATGACGGCACGTACAACCTTACCGGCACGATAGAGGTCGACGTGGACAACCTGACCCTGCGGTCGGAAACAACGGGCGGGGCGAAGATCTACCCAACTTCGGCCCTCAATGTCATCGAGGTTTACGATAACCGGGGTATCACGGTCGACGGGTTGCACTTCGAAGCTGTCGGCAACAGCGCAGAATGCATCTACTTCCATGGAGGCAGTCCCGCAAGCTCCGTGACGATCACGAATAGCACATTCGTGGGGTTCGTAGATGAGGAGGCAATCGAGGCTTCAAGCTGGGAAAGCATGACGTACGACTTCACGGTCACGAACAACACTTTCCGGGATTGCGACGGGGCCATCTATGCGGAGGATTTCGAGGCCTGTACGGTGGACATTTCAGGGAACACTTTCGAGAACATCTATGACTATGCAATCGAGATAGGCGATTTGGGCGAGAACAACTCGGTCATGGACATCCGGGTAACGGGCAATACGATCACTGCGGATGAAGGCACGGATTGCTACGCGGGCATCTATATCGGTAATGTGGAGGGAACGACTCATATTTCCAACAACACGATCAAGGGTGACCTGGATTACGGGATTTCCGTAAGTGCGTTCGGGCTTCAGGGTGCAAGCCGGGTGTCGGCCTTTATCGAAAAGAACGAGATCAGGGTCGATGGAACCGGGATGGACCTTGGGGACCTTTTCGGTTCGATTCCCGGTGACCTGATAGTCCGCTACAACACGATCGAGACGAACGCCCCTGACGACGAAGTCAGCGGGATTTATGTCGATACCTTCAACGATGCCGATTCGACGGCCACCTTCAGGGACAACAACATCATCGGGGATAGCAGTGTGGCGTCCTGGGGGTTTTCCACGATGGCTACTGTCCTGATCGACGCCCAGGGAAACTGGTGGGGCGACGCCAGCGGACCCTATGACAACAAGACTTTGCCCGGAACCCCGAATTACGACAATCCGGAAGGACAGGGCAAGAAGGTCACCTCCTATATCGACTACGCGAACTGGCGAACGACGGCCTGGGAGGAAGAGGACGATTCGAGCAGCGGCTGCAGCGCGGTCATCCTGAACCCCCTGTTCCTGCTGTTGCTGGCCCCGCTGGGTCTGCTGCTGAGGAAGCCCAGGTAGAAAATCTTCAATGTGGCAATGAAAAGGGCGGAGCCTGAGGGGGAATCTCCTATTGGGAGGTTCCCCCTTTTCAGACGGTAGGACTGAAAAGAGAACGAGGAAGGTTGTAAGGATTAATTGGGAGGAAGGTCGACTGAAAACCCTGGATATACCTGGATGTAGCCCTCTGAGCGCTTATGGTAGAAGGTTAAAAATTAAATAAAATCAAACTCGACAAAATTCGTTATACGCGGTTAAGATAAAAGTGATATCGCGATATTCCAATAAATGGGTAATCAATCCAAATCGAAGAGGGAAGGTGTTGCCGGATGAAGAGTCGTTATTGCAGGAAACCGTTCTTTTTGATATTGCTGGTCTTTGGGCTTGTTCTGGCTTTTAGTGGCGCTTCCATGGCGGCGACGTACAATATCTCGGCAGGATCGGATTACGACACCATCAATGCCGCGATTCAAAGCGCGGCAGAGGGCGACACGATCCTCTTCGAGGATGGAGACTATTACTTGACCGATATGATAACGGTCTCGAAAAATGGGCTGACCCTGCAGTCTCAGACCAAGGGCGGGGCGAAGCTGTACCTCGACGACTACGCCGTTATTGAAGTTTTGGACGGGGTCGGCGTCACGATAGACGGGTTCTACCTGGAAGGGAATTCTTACGGGATCGGCCACGGTGGTGGAGAAATGAACGATCCGGTCACGATAACGAACAATGAATTTGTCGGGTTTGAAGAATACGCGATCTATGCGCTCTTTGACGCTGCGTCGCAAACCCTCACGATCACGGGCAATACGTTCAGGAATTGCTATGAAGGCCCGTACCTGGGTATAGAGGGCTGGACGGTCAATATCTCCGATAACGTGTTCGAGGACTGCGTGTACGGGATTGAAATCGGATCCTTCACCCCCCATGGTTCGGAAAACGTGCAAATAACGGGCAATACGATCACCGCATCAACGGGTTCGGGGTGCGATTACGGGATTTACATTGAAGACGCCGGCGGCGGGGCGACCGTGGAAATTTCGGGAAACACGATCGAGGGGGAATTCGATTTCGGTTTTTATATCTGCCATATCGGTGCCGGCGGAACGAACCCCTCGACGACCCTTGTCGAAAAAAACCGGATTTCGGTTACGGGTACCGGGATGGAATTCGGGGAGCTATTCGATTCCGCCACCGGGGAACTGATGGTTCGTCGCAACACCCTTGAAGGAAACCATTACGGGATAAAGATCGACGTTTTTGGAGCCCTGGCGAACGACCCGCAGACTGAGATCTGCTTTACCGAGAACAATATCGAGGGAAACTGGTTCGGGCTCCAAAATGCGGGAAACGGGGTCGTGATCAATGCGGAAAACAACTGGTGGGGCGATGCAAGCGGCCCCACGCATGACAACAATCCGGGCGGTATCGGTGATACTGTTTCTGATTCGGTCGACTACGATCCCTGGCTGGGCTCGGCCTGGGAGGAAGAGGACGATTCGAGCAGCGGCTGCAATACGGGCATCCTGAACCCGCTGTTTCTGCTTTTCCTGGCCCCGATGGGCCTGCTGCTGAGGAAGTCCAGGTAATACCCGGGTCTCTGTAAATGATCTGCAGGGATCAGGGATCAAAGAGGACCCCCCTTTTGGGGGTCCTCTTTATGTCCTTGGCCGTTACTTCCCTTCCCTGTCGTCCAAGAGCTTTGCGAATTCCTTGATAGAGTGGTCCCGCTTCCGATTCATATCAGGATCGATCTTTCGGTAGAAGCAAACAGGGATACTCCCCATTTTCTCTCTGGAGCACGCACGGCGTTTCCCAAGTTTCAGATCCTCGAGAACGGGCAGACCTTCCTGCAGATGTTGCACGTGAGCAAAAAGCCCCCGCCATCGGTATATGCAGCCATACTCTCCCTGCATTTGAGCTGCTCGATGGTAACCCCGTCCAGCGCAGACTGGGGGCAGGAGTCCTGGCAGAGCATACAGCCCGCGGGGCAGTTCCCCACGTTCAAGGCGTCAGATTTCAAAGGAGCATCGGTGATAACGGCTCCAAGCCAAAGCCGGTTCCCGTATGTCCCGTTTATGAGCAGGGTGTTTTTCCCTAAAAAGCCCAAGCCGGCAAGCTGGGCTGAATGTTTTAGCGAAAGGATACCCCGGCCGTGACGCAATTCCGGGTTCCAATATTCGTAAGGCTCTGAAGAAGGGACAGGCACCACTGAAAAGCCTTCTCTTTCCAGCTCCACGGACAACTCCACCGAGATCGTGTCAACAATTTCAATCAGCCTGTTCCGGAAAAGCGTGTAAGGGGCGTTGGTCGTCGCGCCGAACAGGGATTTCGTGAACTGCCTGCCGTATACGATCACGGATTTTGCACCTGGCAGTATGTCGGCGGGGCGAAAACCCTCCGGAGCTTTGTCAAACCTGTCCGTTCCAGCGATCCCGCAGACTTCGGCGCCCAAACAATATGCAAGTTTTTTGATCTTTTCTTCCGTCATATTGCAGCCTTCTTTCCGCGTTCTGTGTAATCCGATACAAATAACGGCGTTATCGCTGTAATGCAAAAAATATTTTACCACTACTCCGCACTTTACCCGTCTTAATATGCCGGCCGATTGAAGTTGCATGGCCTATTGGCAAAGCCCCTTTTTGCTATGGTAAATTAATGGCAAGTCTGGCAAGCGATGAGGATGTGAGAAAAAGTGAAGGAAGGGTGTGGCGGAACAAGATTAAGTCCTGGTAGAGCCCTGGGGATTTTGGCGATGGCAGTCGGGGTTCTTTTTGCGGGTCTCTTGCTGTTCAAGGTTTCTTCGACGATTGCCCTTATTGCGTCTGGGACGGTGACTGTCGCCATGGCTTTGATTTCCGGCGTGGATTGGGATGAATTACATGGTGATATCTGCAAAAACATTTCATCTTTTGTCCCTGCCATATTGATTTTATTGTCTGTCGGGATGCTTGTTGGAGCATGGATTGTCTCCGGGACTGTCCCTGTGATGATCTATCTCGGGCTTAAGATGCTTTCTCCGGAGTGGTTTCTTGTGGCGACCCTGTTTATTTGCACGCTCATGTCCGTCGTGACCGGAACTTCCTGGGGGACGATAGGAACGGTTGGAATAGCCCTTATGGGAGTTTCTGTCGGCTTGGGGGTTCCCCTGGCCTATACGGCCGGAGCGATTGTAATGGGAGCGATTTTTGGAGACAAACTGTCGCCGCTTTCAGATACGACTGTCCTGGCTTCCGCAGTATCGGGAGTCGATATTTTTGAACATGTAAAATATATGCTTTTGACGACGGTTCCCCCTTTTGTCATAGGAATTGCGATGTATTGGTTCTTGGGAAACGGCGCAAAGGGGAGCATGGAAAGCCCGCAATTGAAACTGATCCTGGCCACAATCGAGAAAACTTTTTCCCTTAGCCCGATGCTTCTTTTACCCCCGGTAGCGGTACTCTCCCTGGCCTTGATGAAAAAGCCTGCCCTTCCGGCCTTTGCCGTGGGTATTGTATTGGCGGTCATTCTTGCAGCCTTTATGCAGCATGTGAATTTGAAGGATATTTCTTCCGCTCTGCTAAATGGTTATGGAAAATCCACAGGGGTTGAAGTTGTGGATAAGATGCTCTTGCGAGGCGGTCTGAAGAGCATGTTGGGCACAGTGGCCCTTCTCATCGCAGCCGCAGTTTTTGGCGCTCCCCTGAGGACGATTGGAGTCATGGATATCCTGATCGCTTTTGTCCGCAAGTTTTCGAATACGAGCAAGGTGTTCCAAACGGGGGTTTTCTTTTTGCATGGTTTTCTTTTCATGATAACGGGGAGCTATTATGTCACCTTTTCTGCTTTTGCTCCCATGGTCAGGCCTGTCTACGATGATCTTGGGCTTCACCGGGTAAACCTGTCCAGGATGCTTGAAGATACCGGAACGGCATTTGCGCCGATTGTCCCGTGGAGCATAACGGGAGCTTTTATCGCGACGACGCTCAACGTTCCGACCCTGGAATTCGCCTTGTTTGCGCCAATCACGTATGGAGGCATGCTGTGCGCGCTGGCTTACATCGCGTTCAACTACAAGATAGCACTGAACGAAAATCCCATGGGCTAGCCCGGTAAAACCGATCAGGCGGGTAAGGCACGTGCAAGGAAGGGCTTTCCTCCGGCCAAGCCGCGCGGGTCATACAGCCTTAGTACGGCGAGATTCCGGGTCCTGGACGAGAATGATGCGTTGCGGTTGCTTGTTGCAAGCGGTTGGTGCGACACGTCCTGCCAGCAGGATCCGATCGAGATCCTCCCTGGCGATTTTCCTATCCGTAAAGCCTCTTGTCGTACACCTGCTTTTTGCCAATGCCAGGAAACCCATCTTGTAATTTCCCTGGGGGGCGCTCAGGCCGCTTAGGGTTCGACAGAAGATTTCATTGCCTGCACCAGGGCCTCGAAAAATCGGGATTCACCCGTTTTGAAGAGTCCATACCAGGCATCCAGGACTTCGGTTGAATAAAGGTCGAGTTTCCGGAAAATATGCCGGGCGAATTCGAGAGGGGCAACTCCGGAAGCGGTGACCAGGTTGTCGTCGGTGACGGCGGGGGCATTTTCATATAGGGAATGGCCTCCATACCCGGTAGCGGCGAGGTATTCAGGCGAGTTGCTCGTGTGTTTCCTTCGATCCAGGAGACCGCCCCGGGCGAGCCCCGCGGTGGCTCCACAAATGGCAGCCACGGGGACGCCGGAATCAAGGAAGGTGCGGGCGAGCCTGACGGCCTCGCTTTCCTGCCCAAGGTCCCAGGAAGAGCCTCCCGGGAGGATCAGCATGGCGCTGTCATACGGAAAAACCTGGTCGAGCGGGAGGTCTGGCTGGATCCGGATTCCGCCGACGGTCGTGATCGCATTTTTACTCGGGGCTATCGTTTGCAGGCGGTATCGCCCAGGCCGGAGCTGGAGTTGAGGGTTGTTTATGCCGGCAGCCGCATAACCGATTTCCCAGTCCGAAAGGCTGTCAAAAACATAAAGATGGACGGTTTCCAGTTTCATTGGCTCTATCCCTCCTTCGCTTCTGCTCTGACGAAAGGATACACCTTCTTAGTGGCATCTTGATTCCGCCAAGAGAACACTCTTGATCCAGGAGCCTTGGCGATCGCTACGGCTACAAGAAGTTCCTCGTCGCGGGGCGTGGAAAATGGTCTAGCTCTTTTTGTTCCTGGCGAAACAAGGCGAAGCAATGGGGTGTCACGTTGTTTTGTTTGGCTGGGTGCGCCCGGCAGCTGAAAGAATGGCGGGCATTTCCGTCAATGGCGGAGGAATGCTGGAACGCGGTAAAATCTCAGGCAAGAGGACGCTTGAGTAAAACAATCCATTTTTCGTGGACAGGTCGCTTTGCACTCGATGCAGGCTCTGTGTCGCGGATTGTCCCAGGACTAGCCGCGGGATTCCGTGCATTCCGGGGCAACGCCCGGTGGAGAATAATCTTGGTGCGCCGTTGCGAGGGAGGGTCCCGGCTATGGGAGAGAACCTGGAAACAGTAAAGGCAAACATCGGTGTTCGCTTGAAACGACACCGTATCGGCTCCTTTGCCCTTCTCGCTTTCCTGCTCCTGGCAGCCCTGGTTTCCGCGGCGGCGGGAGCGCAGACGGAATGGCCCCGTGTAACCTTTTCCAGGGACGGTTCCCCGATCACCTACGAGGTCTACGGCAAGGGGGAACCGACCTTGGTGTTCGTCCACGGGTGGAGTTGCGACTCCCGCTACTGGCGAGCACAGGTTGCCCGTTTCGCCGCGCGGCATCGTGTCGTGCTTCTCGACCTCGCGGGTCACGGCCATTCCGGCTCGGCTCGGTCGCGCTACACCATGGCGTCATTCGGGGAGGATGTCCGGGCGGTGGTGGAAGCCACGGGCAGCCGCACCGTCATCCTGGTGGGGCACTCCATGGGGGGATCCGTGATCGCGGAGGCGGCCCGGCTCCTGCAGGGAAGGGTGATCGGGCTTATCGGGGTCGACACCCTTGAAAACGTCGAATACCCGTTGACCCGCGAGGAACTCAAAGGCATGACGGCTGCCCTGCGAAAGGATTTTGCGGCCGGGTGCCGGCAGTTCGTGGGCGAGATGTTTTCTTCCGGCACGAACCGGCGGATTCGCGAGTGGGTCCTCTCGGACATGTCTTCTGCGCCGCCGGAGGTTGCCTTGAGCGCAATGGACGAGATGATGTCTCAGTACGTCACGGGGGAGGCAGCGAAAATCTTCGAAACGCTCTCCATCCCGGTCGTGACGGTGAATGCGGATTTATGGCCCGTCAATGTCGAGGCAAATCGCCGGCACATGTCTTCCTACGATGCCATCGTCCTCAGGAATTCCGACCATTTCCTGATGATGAACCAACCGAAGAGGTTCAACCGCGCGCTCGAGAAGGCCATACGGATCGTTTTGAAAAAGAGTGGGAATGATCGCCCATGAAGAAAAGCACTCTCGTGGGCTTGTTAGTTCTGTGCCTCCTCCCGTCCCAGGGGTTTTGCCAGGGTAAAACCCTTACCGTCGTCTACAACAACGTCGCCGGAGAAAGCGGTTTCGCGACGGGGTGGGGGTTTTCCTGCATGGTCGAGGGGTACGAAAAAACGATCCTTTTCGATACGGGGAAGGACGGGCAGATCCTGCTGAAAAATCTGCGCAGGGCCCGTTTCGACCCGGCCGGGATCGATGCCCTTGTCCTTTCCCACGTGCATGAAGACCATACTGGCGGGGTGAAGGACCTCCTGGCCCGGAACGGGTCCATCGAAGTCTATTGCCCCGAATCCTTCCCGTTGCGCATGAAGGAGGAGATAAAAAAGCGCAGCAAGGCCCTGCTTGAAGTGAGGGAGCCGGTCCAGGTCTGCGAGGGAGCCTGGACGACAGGGATCCTTGGGACCGACGTGGAGGAGCAGGCTTTGGTCCTGGATTCGGCTCGCGGGCTGGTTGTTATCACTGGATGCGCACACCCTGGCATTGTCAGGATCACCAGGTTCGCAAGGGAGCATTTCCAGCGCAATGTTTACCTCGTCACAGGAGGGTTTCACCTTGGGAAAGCTGACGAGAAGAGGATGCAGTGGATCGTCAGGAACCTCAAGGAACTGGGGGTCGAGAAAATCGGCCCCTCCCACTGCACGGGCGATTTTGCGATGAACAAGCTCGAGGCGGCTTGGGGCAAGGGGTTTGTGCGCCTGGGCTGCGGCAGGAAGATTTCACTGGAGCCTTGAAGCGGGGCGCCGGAGCATACAGGGAGGTAAGGGACATGGCGGAAACGGATTACGAACTCGCCAGGAAAGAGGATTTTGAAAGCCCTTCCTGGCTATTCAAGCTAGAGATGTTTTTTATCAAGCCTTTGTTTACGGGCCCACGGCTTCTTCGTCCTTTCGTTTCGGAATTGGGGCTAAATGGCAGCGAGCGAGTCCTGGAGTTCGGTTGCGGAAACGGTGTTCTCCTGTCTTACCTGGCGCAGGCTTTGGACAGAGGGGGCATGGCAGTTGGAATCGATACCTCTTCCTACATGGTGCGTCATGCCAGGGAAAGATTGAGGTATTTCCGAAACGTCAATGTTATGCAGGGAGACGTCCGGATTCTTGAACTGGAACCGGGAGAGTTTGATCTCGTGGTTTTCGTCCACGTCCTGCACGATGTTGAGCCGGAGTGCCGGTTGGAAACCCTTGAATCTTTAGTGCGATTGCTCAAGCCGCAGGGGCGCATGTGCTTCATGGAACCGGTGTCTGCTTCTCACGGCATGCCTATCGAGGAAATCCAGTCCCTGCTGGGCTCCGTTGGGATGGCGGGCGTTGACATGGTTAGGAAAGGAAGAAGGGTCAAGGTGTTTTCCCGGAAAGCCTAATCAGGAAACGTGCGGGGATCGAAAACATTAGCTGGTAGCTGTTCTAGTGCTTATTGCTGGCCAGCTTTCGTGCTTTGTTCCTGGCGGCCTCAGGGTCTTGCTTGAACAAGTCCGTGAGTAGCGAGACATTCGCGGGTTTCACCGTTGGGTTTGACTTCAAGGTGTCGAGCCAGTTTTTCTCGAGTTTGTCCAGGCTTAGGCCAAACGCCGCTTCCCACGGCCGTTCCTTGTCGAGGGAGAGCCTGTGGAATCGCTTGATCTTGTCGATTCCGTAAGTCTCCAACAGGTATTGGCCGAAGGAGCCCGCTTCCGCATAGGCCCGGTGCTGCTTCCCGAAGTCATGGGCCCGCAGGTCGCCGCCGCCCTTGTCTTCCATTCCCCACGATCCGTGATCCGGTCCAAGCTTTCCCAGTGGCAGGACTAAACCAAGATCCAGGAAGGCCACGGTCCATTCGTCGCAGGAGAATCCGCACATGGGGAACGTGAGCGGGTTGCCTAGCTTCACTTCTGAAAGGATCCCCATCATGTTCCGGATCAGCTTGTCCTTCTGGGGGAATACGGCGCTCGTCAGCTTGTGGGCCATCATCTGCGGCAATTCCCTTGCCCCGTGAACCCTAACGACCCTCACCCGCCTGCCGTTCTTCGCTTCCCAGTAGAAGACGCTCGAATAGTACCCGTTACGAGGGGCATCGAAAACCACCCGGATCTTTCCGAATCGTTCCAGGCCTGCATCGGCGGACCATAGGGCAAGAATTTTCTCCAGTGTTTCCTGGGCGCGCTTGGCCAGTTGCCCTAGTTGTTCGTCGGAATAGGAGCCGTTACCGTCCGTCACGACGAGGCTAGGCGTCTGGATTTCCCGGGTTGACGCCGACGATAAGGAGGAGTTTGCCAGAAAAATTGCCAGGCACAACAAAGAGAGCTTTTTGCCCACGATCCGTCCCCGCCTTTTTTGTCCGGCGATTTGTGATACCCCAGTGGCGTTAATGTCTAAGCCATAAAAGCAGCAATATGATCCTTCACTTGAACAATTAAACGGGTTGTGATAGAGTTCCTCCTAACCTCAGATCTAAGCAACACCTCCTGATTGGCTCCGGCCTGACCACCCGGAGCCTTCATCATGTCAAAACGCGGCTCGTGACCGTTGTGAACTAAAGGCGGTTTGCATAGATGCCCGGGTCCGGAAATATGGTCCCTTGGCCGGAGCAAAAATCAATCATTCGGAGTTTAGGAGAAAAAAGAGGGAGACCCTGGAATGAGAGGGTCCCCCTCACTTCGGTGCCTAGAGGGCGAACCTGCTGTACTGTTCCCGCATCCCTGCGACAGCCTTCGCCAGGGCCTCGGTATCGAGGACCATCTCCATCATGCTGATCTGTTCCTCCCAAAGCGCAGGGTCGGCCTCACCCCGGATCGCCTCGTCGAAAACATGGTAAACCGCGAGTCCCAACGGGACTCCTGCCAGGGGACCTGCGAATGTCGGATCGCCGTTTGCAACCGTCTCGGCATAGATTTCCGCGCCTTCGGCGTCGGAAGAGCCCAGGATCACAACGACGTTTTCAGTTC